>Ga0228711_1006639_pt1 | contig 17083 bp, 8 predicted proteins | sample MedpolnodulmetaG_2_FD_177996 | JGI IMG/M metagenome (GOLD analysis project Ga0228711, IMG submission 177996) | Root nodule microbial communities from Medicago polymorpha collected in Santa Monica, California, United States - brown nodules | ecosystem: Host-associated > Plants > Roots > Nodule...
ATAGTACTTTGATTATGGATCCTGCACACTTGAACAAATTGTTTAGCATATCCAATTGATTATTTTTAATACCTTGTTATTGTCAAAACTCAATAGGTGACTTGTGAAACACCCTTGTTCCAACAGGCAGATGTTTATCTCAGAAAGTAAAATGGAGAAGAAGAAAACAAATCATCTTTTTTATTTTTTGAGAAAAACCTGTGGCAACTAAACGAGCTTTGTATCTATCGGCCGACCCATCAAGATTATATTTTCTTTTAAAAATCCACTTACAATCAATAGTTTTTGAGCTAGTAGGTAAATCAACTAAAATCTAAGTTTTGTTTTTAGTAATAGAATCAATTTCAATTTTAATAGCTTCTTTCCGAAATTTAGAATTAGAAGAAGAAATATTTCAAGTTAGGTTGACGATAGTTAACATCAAATTTTGATGTTTGAAGGATCATCTCGCTTAATTAATTACCCTCTTGCGAGGCATGTCCTTGGACTATACCCCCACATAGGCGGCCATAAGGCATATTTCTATCTATCCACTTGCTCAAATGATCACTCTGTCTCTTAGCTAAACGTCACAATTTGTGTGGACCAATTATCAAGTTTTTGTCTGTGACATCCTCTTAAAAAAAAGTTTTTGTCTGTGAAATATCACTCTCATCATGCTTTATCACAGTTCCATTCCATGTATTCACCCCCACGCTCAAAGTTTGGATGATTGGATACATGTCCCACAACCTTTAGTTTCATTGTGTTTTTGTGGAGGCCATTAATTTGATCATCATATACAATATCTTGCAAAGATAGAAGAAAAGCAAATTGTGCAACATACATTTATATATGCACATGCCTATATATAATATAATATATGGCAGATAAAACTTACAAATGGTAACTGGTTACTCTAAGTACATTGTAGAAAAACTCTTCTCTACATCAAATTGACAGACGTGGAAGATCAAAATACGTACACCCTCAATAAGCTAACTAATTAAAGCAATTGACTTTCATCAAAATATATCAAATCATTGCTGAAATCAGAAGAAAACACCCCAAAATCAATTTCAAGATTTTGAGATTCAGTGCAGGAATACACAATATCCTTGGAGAGTTCAAAGTCCTTAAAATCAGACCACAAATTAAGATCCAATAAGTTGTCAGTAACATCACTTCTTGGAGTAGTACTGTCGTCATTGTTGGGATATTCTTGTTTCACAATTGACCTTTCTGAGCTAATAACATGTGAATCTTGTTGATCATAATTTGTTAGAACCTCCTTTGAGTGAGGATTAGAATTCACAAGAATTGAATCCCAATTAGTATCTTCAGAGAATGAGACCATTTGTGGAGTTTGCAGGGTGGATTTGCATGTGTGAAAGCCAATGTATGTAATTTGGTACATTTCTGGATTGTCTTCTATCAATTGTACCTGTTTGGTTGCTTTGCAACCTTGGTCATGCTTCCGGGTGCACCTGAAGTAGCTCCTGCAAATTATCATTATTCATTGACAAGGTTTCTTAGAAGACAAGTTTCTTATACACAAGAAAATACAACACAAGTTAAACACTATATACCAGTTAGCGCGGGTTAATTTGTATACTGGTAAAATTTGAGCGTCAAATGAATTGATTAGCTAAATAGTAATTAGTGGGTCTCACTATAAAAGAAAACAACTAATTAGTGGGTCTCAATCACCACTTGATAGTATAGAATCTCATTTAAAAATCGGTTTCTTAATCGATTTAGTGCATGTTTCAAATCACAATGTGTTTGACTCAGTAATTTTGTTGAAACTACAAAGTGTACTTTAAAAAATTGCTTTTACTCACCATGATATCAAAATATACACTTGGCGGATGTTTGGTTATGCGGGAATACAAGTTGATTTTGTAAAACTGATTTTAATTATAAAGTGAGTTGTATATAAAATTATAACATCTCCGTAAAAGTGAACCTAACCATAAATTTAAGTATAAAATTACTTTGGGGAATCAAAAGCTACAAATCATAATCTCAAGTTAGAATCAATTCTAGAGACCAAATCAATTTTAATAGGTATCTTATCGTACATCGATTTACTTGCAAAATCAGTAGAAAAAAGCAGAGGAAAATAATGATTACCTTGGGAAATTAGAATTGAGGATTTCCTTCTGACCGTACTTTCTCCAGGAATGAGTGTCACCAATTGTTTTAGAGACAATGGTCCTTGTCTCATCTGTCTTCCTGCTCAATAATTAAGAATACAGATTAGTAATTTCCTCTTATTATTCAAAAATAAAACAAAAAATCAACAGGTTCCCACGTTTTCATTCCATCAAGGAAAAAAATAAAAAAACATGTTTTTTCCTTCTCTCGTGTCCGTACAAAAATAGTACCTTCTTTTGTAGGAACCTCTTCGATCCTTTGTAGTTGGCGACAATCTCTTCTTACACTCACTTGTATCTTCAGACTTCAAATCATCATTACATGAAGCTTCCACCAATGAACCATCTGAATTATTCACATGATTCTGAGCAACCTCATCTAAACTACAATCTTCAGTAGAATTCATCACAGAAATAGTCTCAGAGAAAGATCTCAACACATTAGCCACTAATTCCTTAACAGAAGGAGACCCATCAGAATCAACAGGATTCTTAAGCAAAAGTTTTAGCTTAGTAGCATATTCTTTACCCTGAAGAAGCTCTTTTATGAGTAGCTTCTTTTTCTTGGCAGAGACAGTTTCAGGTAAAATAACACTCATTTGCTATAATTTGGTGGGAGTGGATCAGGATCTGTTTGTGTTTGTGTTTGTGTTAGGATTTGCCAAATATAGTGGTGGAAGTAAAGGGGGTATGTTTTTGCTAGGAAAGTGGGATGTAAATGGATGGAAAATATTAGGAAGGGAGATATGATGTTGAAATGTGAAAAGATGATTAAATTTTTCCACAGATAAATAATAACGTTGGCTTGTAGAGGGTATAGATGACGTTGGGCTATTGATGTAATGCTTACGTTCATTGATGTGTTTTTTGTAATAAGCAACTTGTGTCTATATGACAATTAAGTGCTTTTTCTATTATTAGTACATCTAATCTAGATTAAGTTAGTACTAATCCATAAGTGCCGCTGAATTTCGTTGTCATTTCTAACGATCACTTTTTAATTCATATATGCATCTAATCAATGCCAAAACGTGGCCACTATCAAACAAAGGGTAATTCTACTTACCCAACAACTTAATTTTATGCAATTACATGTATTCAATTCAACTTTCAAGTGAAGTATAATGTATTCTGCTAATTACTAATGGCCCACCACCGTGGTGGGAGGCGCAAGTAGTTCACATCATCCACATGGAGCCTGTAATAGAGAGAAAAGGAAGGAGATGGATTGAGAAATTTCATTGCATTTCATATATGTCCTTATTATTGCAAGTTTAGCATTTCATTCGATCCAGAAATTTCAGTGCATTTCATAGTATAAATGTACTTCTTTTATTACCTAATCATTTGCGACTGATTTCAACATCTTTTTCACACATTCTCAATTATGCAAGAGAAATACTTATTTGGCCACAAACACAAATAAAAAGTTGTTAGGCACACACATAAAGCGATAAAATTAAAAAAGAAAATAATTGAATGATGTGACTAATTTTTCTCTCATTTATTTTTCTCCATTCATGTGAGTGTGCCTAAGCATTTTTCATTTGTATTTGTGCCCATGTAAGACTTTCTCATTATGCAATGTTGGAACATTGGTGTGAAGATGGAAAGAAGTTGAAAGGTTGGAAGATTAAACACAATAATTAAACTTTGATATAGTGTTGTGTAAATTGAAAAGATAGAGTGTGGGGTTCCACATAAAATAGAACACACACATTAGTTGTTTAAATAGTGATATTTAATTTTAAATAACTGATAATGATGAAAATAATAATAATTATTATTCTTTATTCATGGGTATCACTTCCCATAATTTTAGGTTATGTTTGTTGTGATAAGATTGAGAATCCAATTGAATTTCCTATCTTTCATTCATTAGTTTGTTTCAGCTAGTCTTTTGAGTTTGTTTCTTTTTGAACTTATCTGATTAGTTTGTTACTTGAGTTGATCTGTGGGTTGCTGAATTTTTAAATTTACTTAATTCTTAAGTTTCTCCAAATTCGTTACAAACTCTTCCTATAAAAGGAGAGCTCACCTAGTTCAAAAAAACACACCAAGGAGTTTCATTGAGTTGTCGGGAACTCTTTCTCTCTTCTCCCTTTCTTGACTTGTGTTGACGAGTCTTTCTTCTCTTCATCTCCTTTTTTTGTCCCTTCGGAATTAAGAGTGTTGTTAAGAACATAGTCTCTTTTTCGGTTTAATGTCCCTTCGGAATTAAGAATGGTCTTAAAAACATAGTCCCTTCAGAATAAAGAGTACTTTTAAGATCATAGTCCCTATTTGGAATAACAATGTCCCGTCGAAATTAAGAATGATCTTAACGGTATATAAAAATTATTTCAATATTTTTCTATTTGAGGAGAAATGGTGGTTTCACCATATTTGAGTGGTCGTAGTGCCATATTGATGTTTTGGAAAAATTAAAGTTAGAATGGTGGTAACATCATATTTGAGTGGTCTCAACACCATGACAAAGTGGTAACAATATCATATTAAAGTGGTTTCAGTATTAAAGAGTGGTCTTAGTACCATATTTGAGAGTGTAAATCTCGAACAGTTTTTTCACAGTGCAGTAGTTAACCGCACAGTTGTAGCTGAACTTGTTTTATCCTGGAGGCGGTGTGGTTGATAGTCTGCCTTGCACAATTTTGGACGGTGCCACGAAACGTCTTAAAGAGAGCGACATGGTCGTGACTCAACCTAGTAACAACTTCGGTAGATAATAGAATTTGGAAATTCAAATACAACAATTTGGAAATCCAAAAACAACATGCAACAACTGTGTCCACAATATTATCCAACTTTATCAAGATCCTTCATGCCAATTTGTTAATTTTGACAACTCAGGGATCTCTATTAGCCAAAATGTCCCTAATGCTAAAAAAAATTGATTTCTAAAGATGGAAACAACAATATTCAAAAAAAGAAGATGAAAACAACAAGTGTTTAAGTTTATGGAGACACAATCAAAAAAAATTATGGGCTTCTCTCCTTGGTAGATCAAAACAACAAATGTTTGATATTGTTCAAGATTTTCTTTCTTCAGGTCGTGAGGCGAGCATAACATAGTTTGTGGTGTAATCCACCTCTACTTATATTATGGGTTGCTTCGTTTTCCCCAAGGGATTATGTGATCATGTTGAAGCAATGATCACAAAATTTTGGTGCAGGTTATAACATAGATGAGAAAAAGAAAAAAAATCATTGGTTGGAATAAATGTTGCGAACCAAAAATTAAAGGTAGGGATTTAGAAGTATCAAAACTTTAATCTGGCGTTGCTTGCGAAACACGGATACTGAATTTTATCTAATCCTAATTCTTTACCCTCTAAAGGTTCCTTTGATGCACACAATAGAATACAGACAAAATAAAATAATGAACTAGGTAATGTATATTTTGTAGACAAAAGAAAATACTAAATAAAAAGAAATAGATACAAAGATTGAAGACATTAGATATGCCCAAGGTACGACCCTAACGGGAATACATCGTGATAATTCAGACCGCGTACGAATGTAAAATTAGGTTACAAAATTGGCGATTGACCGTCAACGCGGTATCAAAATTCATGTGTCAACAACTCCTTGAACAAAGTAGCAAGCATAAAAGCTCTTTCGAGCGTTAACATTGTGAGAACCATCACAGAGAGTGAATTGGATAAAAAGTCGTTACCATAGTGGAGGTAGACATGACGCCTTGAAACCTGCATATCTCAACAGGTCCAAAACATCAGAGAATCAAATAGGACAACCACCAATCATAACAAGTTTCAATCAGACACGTAAAAACTCAGATCAAGAGATGCATCTAATACGTTTTTTATTTTAATTTTAAGAAATAGCGTAGAGACTTGTGCTAAGCACGTGATTGCTCATAATCAATCAATGATGACTTTCATATATTTTGACATATACAAAACTAATATGTAATTTGGTCAATGATGGTTAATATAAATCGTGAGATGAAACCAAATATAAAAAAAATTAAAATTAAAATACAACTATAAAAAAAATAACAATGTACGAATATATATAAAACCAACTATAAAAAAATACAATGTACGAAGATATATGTAACATTTTTAATATAAAAAAATTAAACATTAAACTTATGTTTTAGCCAAAATTTATTAGGTTACAGTCCAATTAATGCATATATTTAAATGTTTATTTTGTATAGGTTGAATTTAAATATTTTTTATTGTTGGAGGAGGATACGGATAAATATTGAAAATTTCTTCTCACTATATCAAGTGTGAGATAGGGGTGTGTGTATATATAGAGAGGGGTAATATATAAGCAGAAGATGCTATGTAGTATGAGGTTGATGTTAGATGATTGAGTATGGGTTTCTTTTTTTTTTTTTTTTGTCATGGAAGTATGAAACAAGTGAGGTCTAGTCAGTTAGTTGGACATACACTATTATATTAGCTGCTTTCGACACACACTTTAATTTTGATTATATTAAAATAAAGTGTTTATCAAAGGAGAGAAGCTGTGAAGCCCAGATACGAGATACGATACTGCACCGATACGGAAAAATTTCAAAAATCAAGATACGATACGACTGAGATACGTTAATAAAAAAATTATATAATTAAATGTGCAATATAATTATAACCATTTTTTTAATATGCAAATATATTAACAAACAAAAGAAACCCGTCACAGGCTTGTAGCACATCAACATAAATATAAATAATATTGACAATTAAGAGAGTGATGATTTGTCAATTACATACACAATATATCTCAAAAAGAGCACCATCAATGCTATACTATATCTGTTAGTGCTATACTTTATCGATAAAAAAAAGCACTATATCCAAAAAAGAACACATCAGTATTCAGGAGTTAAGTTATTTTAGTTAACATTAATTGGGAAATATTGAGGCAGGTTTCGGTGCATGATAATTATCGAATACTCTCCTGATACGTATTGGGAAGTATTAAATAATTATTTTTTTAAAAAAATAAAATTTAATCTTCGGATACTCTTTGAAACGTATCGGGAAGTATCAGACAGGTATCGGTGCAGAACACGCAGGGGATATGATACGTCATCCATTTTGTAGCATCAGAGCTTGGCATGAGATAAGTGTACATTTTGAAATAAGGGAAGACAAATGATTTTTTAAAAAATTGGACCGACTAAACCAGGAATTGAACCTAGTTTCGGCCATATAGCCTTAAAATTTTGTGAGTTAGTAAAAATCCACAAAAAAATTACTTGAACAAAAAAAAAATCCATAAAAAAACCTCTACTAAAACCATCCACCGTCGGAAAATCCGATGAATGAGATTTATGTAACCCATCGGCCATGAAATTACAACTTTTTTTTTTCTTTTTTTTTAATTTGTTAAGCAAAACATCGGTATTAATGATAAAAAAAAGTTAAAATCTAGGAACGTAGACGTAGAAAGAAGAAGAGATCATGACATGTTTGATTTGTGAAAAATAAAATAAAATTATAAGTTAGGACTAAATTTTTATTAAAAAAAAGGGTAAGAACTCAATCTAGTCCCTAAAAACTTTATCGCGATTCACTTGGTCCCTAAAAACTTTATTGCAATGCAATTTAGTTCTTTAAAATAAATATATCTAAAACCTAATATTTTACATTGAGGTCAAATAAGTCTTCGACTCATTATAATCAAGAGACAAATCTTTCTCTAATTTAAAATGCAAAGGGTTAATTTAATATTATTTTTTGTTGAAACTAAATTGATCCACGACAAAGTTATAAAATGATAATTGTGTCTTTACTACAAAATTAATATACCTTCAATAAAAATTAATTCAATTGTTGATATTCAACTTAGATAACTGATGTGAGAATTTTTTTGATAAGTAATTTATAAGCACCTCGATAAATATCCTTTAAACCTTGAGGCTTGATATCTGACGGTAAACTCCGATGTTCACACAAACTTTTTATAAGCAAAAATAAAAATAAAAAATAAAAAATATAATTGGTGAATTTAGACCTTAGACGAGATGGAAACACTTTAGTGACATTGGGATGTCAATGTCATGTGATTTTAGCCAACCACAAAGTCACAAATGTATAAAAGGATAAAAAATCTTTGTAAATGAGAAAAAAGAAAGTTATAATTTTTTGTCATTTTGTACATTTGTGACATTATAGTTGGGACTTCAATATCACTCAAATGCAGCCTAAGACCAGACCACCGTAGGTAAGTCGAGGAATATTCGGAACAGGCCACCCAAATTGAAAAGAAAAAATTATAATAAAATATTTCTAGTACCAAATATTAGAATTAATTAAAGCTGTGCTCCTAGGGTTCTCTTTTCGCATTCGAGATTTGACATTTGGGAAAAATGGCCGGTTTACCTGCGAAACTTCGTGCTCGATTTTCCGACATCAAAGCCGCCGCCTTTTGGGGCGTCACCGCCGGCACCGGCGCTCTTTACCTCGTTCAGGTAACCATCAATATCGTCCCTCGATAATTCAGATTCTCAATATTCTTTTTATTTTTCAAGTTTCCTTCTTAAGATTATATCCGATGTTAAGGATTTGTGCGTTATACCTTTTTTGAATCCCCACATTCGATGGTGTTCTATACTGATCTGAAATTTTGATCTCGATCGTCAATTTTTGTATTTTCGAATCAATATGTTTTATCTGCCTCACTCTTGAAATCCATATTCTGATTTATTTTTTATTTTTTTTAAAATTTAATGTCTTTTTGACTTTAATTTATTGGAATGATTTCCACAAATATTCAATGAAATTGACCTGTGATGTTTGTTGAATCCACAATCACGTGTTGGAGATTGGCTTTATGGCTTTTAAGTTCCTATCATATCATACATTTCAGCAACGCATTGATCTGTTGTGGGCGCAGCATTGCACATCACATTAATTTACTATTGACTTTATAAGTTAGTTTGTTACACTGATTTTTTTTGGGGTGGTGGTTTCATATATGAATTTTGCATCATTTAAGATTAATGGTGTTTGTTTGATATATTTAATCAATGGCTTGTACAGTGTTGTTTCGTAATTTTTGAACTTTCTGCTCTGCTTTATGGTGTACCAAACATGTATGGCATGGATGTTTAATTTAAGTTTTTTTGTTTGTGATGTTGATGGAATTCTTTGTTAAAAGTTAGTATACTCCAAGCTTCAACAAAATTTGATTTATATGATCTTTTGATAGATTTTTCATTGATTACACTGTTTGTTGAATTTGATATTGTCTTTTCCTCACACTGAAAAAATAGGAATACCATTGAACATATAGACATTACAAAATTCATGTGTTCTCAATCTCATTATTAGTCATTACATATTCTCGTGCATCCCAGCTTCAAACACAAGGCTGAAGAGTTAGACCACTAGATTGGATTTATAAATTAAATGACCCCGACTCTTTGATTTGGATTTTCGTTTTATTGGAATTATTGTTGTGTGTCATGAACTATGAAACAGATTGTTTTTTACCAACAAAAACAGCAGACACTAGCTCCTTACTTGTAGTCTAGAACTGAAAGTTGCAAATCTGAAAAGATAAATTTAGTTATACAGATGCATCGGACCACTATCCTAAACCCTCACTTTTCATCTCAATTCACGCCGATGTTTCTACCTGGTCCGTCATTTCCTATTTCCTATTTCTTATTTCTTGGGCTAATCATAAAGGCCAAACCCCCAACCATTGTCGGATTGGATCATATGAACTTAGCATTCGGACCACATCTGAATGCGCAGCCCATCCTCTTCACTATTCCTATCGAACGGGAAAAAATCTGAGTTATTGAAAAAGATGTACTCGGGGAAAGGAACACACAACCAGGGATAACAGCCAAAGAAACCACCAAGGGCAGTTACCATTCTTATAGCATAAAAGAGGAAGAAAATGGTAGAGAAGAGGTTAAATTACTCATTGCTCAGAAAAAACACCCAGGCGTTGATCACTCCACATTGTCGGCGAGGTCTACTAATATTCCACTCTGGAACATTAACTATCCTAAATTCTATTCTCATTTCTCCCCATCTGAACTCGAACTTGCCACTAGTCTTTTTGAGCTCAGCATTCAGGTATCGTTTGGCCTGGACTTAACAGCATGAAGACGCCTTTCTATTCTGTCCTCCTTACCCTTATGTGTGTACCCTCTTTTTCCCTTCCCTTCCCTTTCCTTGTAGCATATACCCTCAGGAATAAGGGTCTAGAACTTAACTTTTGTATCTGTATAACCTTACTCAAGGATAAAGCCATACATTGGTAGCTGTAAGGAAAGGACTACAGTAATGGCTCCAAATGTAATATACTCTAAGTTGGATATAAGTCTTTAAATAGAATGCTTTAATGTGAGGTGGAGCTCTTTCAATAGTCTCTGTTTTATTGGTTCTTTTAAGCATCTTCAGTGATCTTGAGGACACTGTCACAAGTTGTGGCTTAATCATGCTTGCTATTTGGGAACATGGCTTTTAATGAATTTCTCTACTTTTGTAATTTGAGTTAATATGTGTGACATTTTGCTTTTATTAAGTATTCATATATGGTTTCTTGTAATTTGAGTTAATATGTGTGACATTTTGCTTTTATTCATATATGCAGTTCTAAACTTCTAATGCATTTTTTTTTTGCTTAAATCACCAACAGCCATGGGACTTTTTGAGGAAGACCTTCTTCGAGAAGCCAGAGCCTGAGGAAAAATGAATTGAGACTTGAGAAGAATGATTTGAATTTTTGGATCATGTTAATGACGAGTAGCTGAATAACGGTAGAATTATGTTGTTTTCTGCTGAAACAAACCTGTTTCTGATATTACGTGGTGGTTTTGGATATTAATTTTAATGCTGTCTACTGGTTGTTTTTACCAGATATTTTGTCCTAAATTATTTTACTTCGTCTTCCCATATATCTTGAACGAGGCATTAACTTTGTGTCAACTGTAATCCTTTAAGGAGGATGATAACGCACTGCTATATTTGAGCGATAAAGGACCATAGTACTTTTAAATTGTCATCAGATTATAATCAAGCATATGTATGATAATGTAAAGATTAAAATAGTTTTACAGCGATAGAGCATACGAACTAAATCATTATCTGAAATTCTTTTTAAATCGCTAGGAGCTCAAGTTTTTTTTTTTTTGCCGTTGAAATAGGTGAGCTAAATATTTTCCCTTTCAACTTTGAAGCACTATTTTGTACAAATTCCTTCCAAGCCACAGATCATCCACTTTCGAAGTACTAGGCTACTTTTGAACTGTAGAGGAGAGGCACATGGCAGACGCCAAGTATCTTTCTAAATTAGAGTTAACACCAAAAATGCGACCAACATAAAATAACAAGACCTTTATGAGCAGTTAAATTCAAAGTCTCCGCTAGAAAAAATGTTACAAAGTTTATATATTTTTTACAGACTTTTATACAATATATTATAAATAAAAGGAATAATAAGAAAATAATAATTATAAATGTATATGTATGTAGAATAATAAGAAAATAATAATTATAAATGTATATGTATGTATATAAAAAAAAAAAAAAAATAAATTTTTGGTCCCAGATCTTCTGTTCATTTATCATAAAAATAAATAAATTTATCTTTTATTTACGATTTTAATCCTTTTTACCTAATCAAATTAAAATTAATTTTAATCTTAATTTTAAATTTGTATCAAATCAAATTTGATATAATCTTAATTTAAATTTTCTATCAAATGTATTTGTTAAATAAATCTTAAGAAATCAAATGTAAACTATCTTAGTTCAATTTTCTATACTAAAGGAAAGAATTGTTAAATTTGCAATTTTTTCTTTCCAAAACTTCAAGTTTTTTATTTTTATTTTATTTTTTATAATAGATGGATAAACACATTATATGATAAAAAATTCATATAGTTTTTTTTTCTCTTTTTTTTTTAAAAAAAGAAAGATGTGTGACATCCAATAAAAGTTTATTTTTTATTTTTATTTTATTTACTCTTTAATATCATGTAAAGACAACATAAACCTAAAATATATTTCCATTAACCTCACAAGTTATTTTACCTCAATACCTTACAAATACTCTATAATAATTTTTTTTTATTGAGAGAAATGCTCTATAAAACCAAAAAACTAGTCTATAACAATAATATTAAAAAAATAAATAGTAAAAAGATGAAAGGTGGATCTAGAAAGTTGGATATACCTAGTTTCACACACAACACAAGAAACATCTCCAACCGTCTGATCCAGTTAACACACAATGATCCTCCGTTGTTTATATGTATCATCTCTTTCCAACTTCTCTCCTTTCCTTTTGTTTCGTTTCTCGTCACTACCAACAACACCGCAGCCGCAGAACACCATTCTCGTCAGTTTCCACTCTGAATATCAAATCTCTGTTTTTCTTCTTTATATATTTTGTTGCTTTTTCTGTTTTTAACGTTTTTTGTATGATTTTCGTGTGACAGAAAGTGGTTGGGTTCGATGGAGAAGGAGAAAGAGAAAGAGTTGGTCGAATTGTACGAAGCGGCGAAGAAAGCGGCGGATGCTTCCACCTCCACCGATAATACTCCCAGCGAAGAAACCCGTTGCCTCGATGCGCTTGAACAGCTCAAGAATTTTCCGGTCAATTACAAAATTCTCGTCAATACCCAGGTTATTGTTTTTCTATTCACATTGCAATATTAGGTTTCTTTGATTTTCAATTATTTCTTATGTAATTTTTTGTATTTTTTTTATTTTCACGTTGCATATTTGATATATTTTGCTTGTTATAGTTGTTAGGGTTCAATTGAATGGAAGATATAGATCAGACATGTTGAAAATTTATTAGTGTTTCAGTGATAATTTTATTTGATTTTTTAGTCTCTTTTCTGCACATTGAGTTATAAATTTGGACAAGCTGTGTTTTTCAATTTTAGGTTTTCTTGATTCTAGAGATAAAAATAAATTCTATTTCTTTTTTATCCGTGGGGTGTCTATTCAATTATCACTCATTTTATGTTATAAAGATGCTTTGGTGGGTTTAAATTGGGTCCCTGAGTTTCTGCTGTTCAATTAAACTAGCACATTGCATGGATATGGGTATTGAACCGTAACTGAGTCCAGGCATAGGTTTTGAATTTTCCAATGGGTGGATACGAGTCTGGCACCGTTACTGAGGGTTGGTGTAGGCGTCAGAGTTTTCAGAAGAATAGGGTACTGACATGCTGAATGATGATATAAATTTCCAAAATCTTGTATTTTTTTAATTCTTTGATGAAGCAGTTCACTTTTTCTTTGTCGCGAGGCAGAAGGTATCATCGTTGTCATTATCTAATTTGGAATTTACGACGTAGGATAATGTGATTTGTGGTAAATGACAGCTAGTTGTGTTTGGATTCACCAAAGTTAGGATCAGTTATAGTTTTTTCTGAGACGAATAGATTTTGGGAATCAACTATTTATGTTTGGAACTTATTGAAACTGGAACAGGTTTGATTTGATCTAATTTGATTATTGCGCATTTTTTCCCTACAGAAATTTCTAAACAAATCCTAACGTATCCTCTCCATATCTGATAGCAATATTTTTTCAATGCTAGACAAAATATTTGACCCGTGAAAAACTAGTACATAGTTTATTTCTGATTGTGGTCTAATTGTGCGCCACACTATACCGCTTTTTTGGTTTTTGTGGCTGATGCTCCATTTATGAAGCTTGCTTATGGCTTCCTTTTCTTACAAGCATACTCACATTGCCACAATTTCTTGTTGCTGAATCTGTGTATCCTTGCTTAATAAATAGTTTGTTTGCTTTTAATAATCATAATAGAAGAACATTATCAACATTGAAAAGTATTTTGACGCTTTGCTTTTATTTTTGTACTTTTTAATCTAAGTTATTAATCTATCTGAGATTGCCAGTTTCAGAGATAAATTGGTAAATGAAAACAAAATTAAATGAAAAATTGAAGAGATGTCCAAACTAGATAGAAAAAACTGTAGTATTTGGAATTCAGGGAAAAGAAATAGAGATAGTTAAGGGTAGACCAAATTGATCTCAAATCTTTACTTTTTTCATGGCTGTTCCTGTACTTGTTAAGATTTTCATTTTTTTTTAATTTTCTGATGTAATCTTTCAGGTGGGAAAACATCTTAAAACTCTCACCAAGCATCCCAGGGAGAACATTCGGGCTTTTGCTGTTGACTTAATTGCGATATGGAAAGACGTAATTATCAAGGAAACAAGTAAAAATAAGAACGGGGCCTCTGATTCTAAGGTTGAGTCAACGAATGGGGAGAGAGCTAAAGGTGGGAAATTGCAAAAGAGTCCTTCAGTGAAGGTTGAGAAAGGAGAAAGTGCCAAGGTGGAGAAAGTTAATGGGAATGGTTCATCAAAGCTGAGCTCTGGAAATGTAAAGGCACAAAATGTGGATGTCAAAATTGAGAAAACTGATCGTACCTCGAACATCAAAGTGAAGGAGGAAAAACCAGTCTCTGCGGCAAAGAAAATTTCATCCAGCACTGCTGCTCCACCAAAGCTGAAGACTATGATCAAATCTAACGATTCAGCGCGAGACAAAATAAGGGAACTTCTCCGAGATGCTTTAGCTAAGGTCTTTGAAGAGGCAGATGAAGATATGATGGATGAAGTGAATGCATGTGACCCTATTCGTGTGGCAGTGACAGTGGAGTCCGTATTATTTGAAAACTGGGGTCCTTCAAATGGAGCCCAAAAGGTCAAGTATAGGTCCTTAATGTTTAATCTTAAGGATCAGAAGAACCCAGATTTCCGGAGAAAAGTTCTGCTTGGTACTGTTGAGCCACAGCGGCTGGCCGTCATGAGCTCAGCAGAAATGGCTAGTGAGCAAAGGAAGCAAGAGAATGAGAAAATCGAGCAGAAAGCTTTGTTCGACTGTGAGCGTGGACTTCAGCCAAAAGCTACTACTGATCAATTTAAGTGTGGTCGGTGTGGACAAAGGAAAACCACCTATTACCAAATGCAAACTCGCAGTGCTGATGAACCTATGACAACCTATGTCACTTGTGTTAACTGCAACAACCGTTGGAAGTTTTGTTAGTACTGTGGTGATTGGTGAGTCTCACAAGAGCTGTTATCAGTCGTTACTGATATATAGTGTATGAACGTGTGATGTCATTGCGGTTCCACACCGCTTTACTGTAGCACCATAATTTTTCTGTTCTATAATTGTTTAGGACTGAAAGTACTTTTTATTCTTTTAGCTTAGAGTTTTAGCGTTTCTGTAGTTTGTTGTTATCTTTCAATTTATTTATCTTTTATAAAATTGCACCAGTGTTTTTTGTCAGGTTTTACTGGTGATTCAGAATGGCATCCAAGTCCCAACTTATTTGGTAACATAACAAAATTGTTAGCTAGACTAAGTTCAGTAGTACTGGCCAAATGCAAGAGCATTAGTTGAGTCCCATCCGATTTTGGAACACGAAAATTGCTTTTCTGACATCCATAAGTTCCTAATGACACAAGTAAAATACTTAAATGCCCCCAGCGGTAGTTAACTACCGTTGACGTATCCGGCAGCAGTTACGCTGAGCCTCAGCGGTAGTTAAATATTGCTGAAGGTGGTTTGGCTACAATGACCGTAAGGAACAACACATTCTTGTTCTTGTTTTGCCATTCAGAACTTGACAAAGATTTTGAGAATGAAAATGATAGTTGATGTACCACATTGGCGGATAACAGATTCATTCTTGTTCTTGTTGAATTGATGCTTACAGAGAATTAGTGCAAATTGAATTAGATTGAAAGAAAATTGTAACTTAATTAGAGGAATTAATTGAATAAAAATGGGTTCAATTGAAAATGAGCACTGAATTAACAGAAGCATAATCAATGGATAGTGAATTATATAGATTTTTCAATGAATTAGAATTGTGATTAGATTAGAAATAGATTGGGATTCACGAAAATGGAAGAATGGAAGTGAAACTAACGGGAGAAAGGGAATTTCTCAGCGGTAGTTAACTACCGCTGGAGGTATTTAAGTATTTTATTTGTGTCGTCAAAAAAGCAACTTTCTTGGAACACTCCGGAGCTAGTATCAAATGTATGAGCCCTTGCGTGTATTAACATAGACAAGAACACTACATTTTTTTTCTTCTGTTTTTTATTTTGATTGACTTCATTTTGAATCTGAATGTCTAGGAATGGATTCAATCTCTAGAGGTGTTTTTTGTTGGAAGCATTATTCAATGTCGGATTTTATCAGTTTTTGACAGCTTTGGAACATAAACTAGTAGGCACATCAGAAGTCTATTCGAACAAAGCTGAGCAAATTTGCAAAGACTTTTGTAAGTTCCAGACCTGTGTCATAATCTAGCTTCTTGCTTTTGAAAGTTCCCTTCTAGTCCTAGACTAGATAGATTCATTTTGAGAACGGAAATGCAAACACTTTGTAATACAAGGTAGTATTTTTCTTCTATAAAACAAGGTGTTTTTTTTTATAATACAAAAAAAAGTTAGTAAGTTTTATAATACAAAAAAAGTTAATATTTTTTTATTTCAAATTTCTCAGTTTATGAAAAAATCTCGGAGTTTGGGATAGTGGTTTACGTCTGAGTTTCAAAGATCTTCGATGGACCAACAACAAATCTATGGTGACCGACAATGGTGGTTTGTCGACTCGGTGGTACAACGACCAACGATGGGTCACATAGCAATATATAAAAGTACTTATTTTATTTTTTAAGCAATTGAAAGTTTTTATTTGTTTTATTGTAAAGAAAATTAATTTTTAAATTTGCACTTCAATTTTTTAATAATTTTTGTGAAAGGAGTTAATATTTATTCATTAAAATTTATTAATGAATGAATCAAATTAAGAGAATAATATTTATGCAATGAAATTATAATAATTTTCACATTCAATCAAATCGTGGCAAATAAATGTTTTTGCAACTAACCTAAAAAGACTGTATTATGAAATGATTTGATTGAATATATATATATATATAT
>Ga0228711_1006640_pt1 | contig 17082 bp, 16 predicted proteins | sample MedpolnodulmetaG_2_FD_177996 | JGI IMG/M metagenome (GOLD analysis project Ga0228711, IMG submission 177996) | Root nodule microbial communities from Medicago polymorpha collected in Santa Monica, California, United States - brown nodules | ecosystem: Host-associated > Plants > Roots > Nodule...
GAATTGAATAAGGTTTTGAATACTTGATATACAATCAGAGGTATTCACAATACAATACGAAACAGAACAGACTCTGTTTTTCTAGACACTTAAGAATTCTAAGATATGAACTATTGTAAGAATTCTCCAAGTTGTTGATGTTTTGTTTACAACGTTTTCCACAGAGAGTATTGCCCTTGTATATGCGTGTGTATTGTTGTTGTCTTTGTTCTTCAAGTCTTTATCCCTATATATAGAGGATTTGAGAGACGTTGAGAATTAGCCGTTACATCACCTTGTCTAGCTTGAAGCTTTGATTCTTCACCATTGATCTTTTGCTTGATTTGATAATTGTCCTATGAAGAACTAATTTCAAATCCATTCTATTTGAAAAGGAACAAAGTCTGCAGCAATGTTACTGTTATTCCTGTCTTGATGTAGAGACAAAGTTGCAGAGATGGTGGTTGCAGAGTTCGTGGTTGTACGCTTCGTACACCGTACTTTGTCAACTCTGGTGAAGTAGTTTCTGGCGAGATGCTTCTGATAACCATTGCTTCTGATGACCTTGCTTATGATGACGTGTCTTCAGGAGCTCTATCTTCAGACTCGTTTCTTCAGATGCACTTCTTCAGACGCATTTCTTCAGACGCATTCTTCTAGACGCTCTAAGCTTCAGATAAAATTCCCTTGCTCTTTGACTTGTTTAATCAGAATCTTTATGAATAGTACTTTGATTTGGATCTTGTACACTTGAACAAATTGATTAGCTTATCCAATTGATAATTTTTAATACCTTGTTATCATCAAAACTTAAGAGGTGATTTTGAGAAACACCCTTTGTTCCAACACCTTTGACCTGAAACCACTATGTACCCTAGACGTTGGAGTCGAGTGCTTTATCACCATTCAAACATTGTCTATAACATAATGACTTTAAAGTTGGTTGATGGGTCCTTTACGCATCATGTTGAGGGTGTTAGCTGGTAATTTCACCAGCCTCATTTAATGTGGTCAACCCTAGTTGGCTTTTATCCTTGCAGGAATCGACGTCTTTTTCTTCAACTTTGATTTTCGACGAAATGTTGGACTTAGCGTGAAAGGGTCTAAAAGCCCTTAGGTTCGACAAGACACGGGTCAAAGATACAAAACCGTCGAAGTCAAGCAACTACCGTTGAGGCGGGAATATTTCGAATTTCAAAGAGAAGCGGTTTCCTCAATTGAGAATGTGGGAGACAAGCGATTCTCTACACAGAAGGAGTGTTGATCGTGGGATTATGTTCTTTTCAGTTATTTTATTATGTATAAATAGCAATTTTCCATAGGGAAAACAGGTCGCAAATCACCTATACAGAATTCTAAAACACTTGAAGTACGGGTTGCAAATCACCTAAAGGATTTGTCAAACCACCTTTTTTTTTAATGAATTGCATTTTATCTTTCCTTTAAGTTTCTGAAATTTTAACTTAATGCCTTTACTTTGCTTTTAAAACCCTTTTTTATGTCGAAAGACGCCATACGGTCTAGTCCTGTTCGCAAAGAAACCTATGAACTTGAAGAACGCTTGAAAAACAATGCAAATCATGTCCTAGGATTTCTAGTTTGATCCTGCTTGTAATAACCAAAACCAGCCCTTATTCTTTACCAAAAACACCGGTAAACAAATTGGCACGTCCAGTGGGACCCTGTTTGTGCATCATTTTTAAAAAACTTTTTCAACTTTTTTTTTCAAACCTTCGTAAGAAATTTCCATTGTGCTTTTTTCAACAAAAAAAAAACATTTGGAAGAAATTGCCATAATCTTCCAAAACTTTTTCAAACTTGTTTTCTATAACACCCTAAACCCTTAAAGCTATAAATTATGCAAAAAATATAAATCATGCAAAGGATTTAGCTGTTACTTCTTCTATAAGTTCAACATGCATAAAAATTTATCAAACATCGCCGCAGAATAATAATAACATCTCATCATCAGCTAAAATAAAACATTTCCAAAGTAGCCATGTCATAAAAATCTCAATACAACACCAATATAAATTCTCAACTCAACATACTGAGTGAATATAATCTCAACAAGTCATGAATGTAAATAAACAGACAGACACCCCTAAATCAGAGCCCTAAAGACTAAGACACCAAACACACTAAACGAGGTAGCTTCAAAGCTAACCTCCAGCAACTCACCAAGCTAAAACAAACTACTCTTGCATGTCGTCTACCCATCCATACGAATAAGGTAGGCGGTCAACCAAACGATCACTGGGGGTCAGTTCACAATTAAAGTATAATCAAATATAAGCATTCAAGGATTCATGCATATCACATATACGTACTCAATATTCCTAAAATAACTCCACATCAATATTATCTATAATTCAACGCAGATCATATTGTCCTACCTCTATCATAATACATCAAGTATATTCATACTTTGAATCATCATCAAAACTCATCATTTATAACATCTACCAACATAAGATTTACTCACCTTATTCCTCATTTAGTCTAATTAACTCAACAGATACAATTCATCATTTCAACAGTGTGAGCAAGGAAGTCATCGTCACCAATGATATCATTAAATCACATACATATAATTCACACTTCATTATTTTCACCAAAATAAACATCAAGTACACAATTCACAAAGTTCACCAATGCAAATATTCACCAAGCACATAAGCAAGTATGACACCTGTCAAGTTATGCAATGCGCCTAGACACGACTCTATATGCATGTCGTACAAGTCGTCACCTCAAGATACATTTGTATCATTAATCGTCGCCAATATGAATGCAAAGCATTCAGTCGTCGCCAATTTGAATACAAAGTATTTGTCATCACCAATATGAATACAAAGTATTCGTTATCGCCAATATGGATATAACATCTGACTCAACATTTATGATTTCATGAACATATGACTAAGTCAATGCATATGTTCAACAACAAATCGTCAACAATCAACATCAATATTTTTCAATACATGTATACACCATCAAAGTCGTCGCCAATTTGCATGTATAAATTTGTCACCATTAATGAATCATCATTATTAAAATCATCAACATATCCATCATCATAATCATCATCAATTATAGTCATATTTATCATCAAACATTCATCAGCTAGACATCACCAAAAAGAAATACCTTCCCTTCATTATTCACAAGTCATGATTAAACAAGAGTCATCATCAAACATCAAATTAAAATCACCAAAGAATCATCATCAACAACTATCACCTCAACGAAAACAATAAGTTTCAAGTCACCTTTCACCTAAAGACGGACAACTATCCATACTTTGACATTTATCATATTAAGCACCCAATCATCACTGATTCATTCTTATCATATGAAGCTAATTGCAAGTTATCATATCTCTTGGGGTTAATGAGTATCATTTCGTATCTCATTGTAAGACCTCTAAAGATATGTGGGATGCATTGGAAACCCTTCACGAAGGAACCGATGACGTTAAACAATCAAAAATTAATACCCTTGTGCAAAAATATGAGCTTTTTCGCATGGAAGATGGTGAAACAATCTTCTCCATGCAAATGAGATTTACTCATATTGTAAACAAGTAGCAAAACCTTGGAAAAACAACTTCAAACGAAGATTGCACTAATAAAATTTTGAGATGTATGACAAAGGAATGGCAGCCCATGGTTAGCGCTATCAAGGAATCGCAAAATCTCAATGTACTTAGCATGATCACACTCTTTGGAAAGCTAAAAGAATATGAGCATGAGATCACTCGATTCAAATCTAGTGAGGAAGAAGGCAAGTTGAAAGGTAAGAAACCGGTTGTGTTTAAAGCCTCTTCGTCCAAGGCAAGTTCATCTATCATTAGTGAAGGTGACTACGGAGGAGAATCACCAAATGAAGAAGACATGGTACTCTTTGTGAAACATTTTAATCGCTACATTGAAAAGCATGGAATAAGACGTAGCGATAAAGCCTCTAGAAGACCACAAACAAGAGGAGAGAATAATAGAGGAAAATGGGCCCAAGTTGCTTTGGGTGTGGCAAGGTTGGTCACCTAAGAAGTGAATGTGCCGAGTTGATCAAGTCTAAAGGAAAAGGAAGTTCATACGATAAGTCAAAAGGAAGGAGAGTGTACATTGCATGGAAAGAAGATGAACAATCACCTACAAAAATCAACTCCGAAAGTGATGAAATTGCTCAACTATGCTTCATGGGACAAAGGAAGAAATCAATTGAGGTTAGTGTGCTAAGACCTTTCACCTAAAGACGGACAACTATCCATACTATGACATTTATTATATTAAGAACCCAATCATCATTGATTCATTCTTATTCCATCATATCATCTTAAGCATCAAGCTAATTGCAAGTTATGCGGTCATGAAACCACACTTTAACAAAGTTCGTCTATTTTCTCCACTTTCTACATCATCTAAGTAATTCAATAAAACAAGGTAAACATGTTCTAACACCTCAACCAAGCATATACACTACTCAAATTTGATCACAGTAGCATATCGATATAGGTATCATAGGCCATTTCTGATTAATTCCAAAATTTCCCTAAGTTCATATCGTTTTATTATTTTTCAAAAGAATTCTAATTTTCAAAGCAAAACCAAGTTAAAGCTCGTGATTATCATCCAAAACATTTGTATAAATCAAGGTTACAGTAAACAACCCTAACCATACCCTTTTCCTTTGAGAAAAACGAGTTTCGGAAAATTATGCGTTCTTGAGCATTTTTAAAAAAAGTTTGATACGATTCTCAAAACCAAGTTCAATCTAACTTGATTAATGTTTCCAAAGGTTTAGAAAGCATGACAACAGTTAAATACATCCAAATAATCATTTAGGAAAGTCTGGATCGGCCCTGAAGTACCTAGAACGCCAAAACCATGGGTTGTTGTACTGAGCAACTCGCTCTAGCAAGTTGTCACTCGCTACAGCGAGTTCACCAGCACAGGGGAACCTAGATTTTGGGTTCCTCTCGGGAACGCACTCAATTTTCTTCCAAAAATCCCAATTTTGATCTCCCTTAACCCCAAATTCGACCCCAAAGCTTGTACATTAGTTAATAAACATCAAAAGGCATTCAAAACAACAACAAACTTGGAATCATAACACCAATTCACCTCAAATTCATCACCTAGTTCATTTTCAACCAAAACCCACAATTTTCTCAATTTTCATTCAAACTTCATAAACAACCACACCAATTTAAACCCCATCAATACAAACATAAACAAACATTCATGAAGTAAATTCAAACTTGTTTCAACAACAATCACTCACTAATTCATGATTCACACTCATTTAATCAAAAATGACCAAAAGAACTTATCAACAACAACAACTATGAAATTTAAGCTCATAACACAACAATTTTATGAAGTTTATCATACCCACAAATTCACTTGAATTAGGAGCACGAATTTCATCATTCAGAAATCACAAAAGTCATGATTAAAATAAATGCACGTAAACTTATAATTGAAAATAGAATATTTTGAATTAATTGATGAAAAGAAACCACCCCATGTACCTCTAGTCTTCAAGAATCCTAACTCTGGCTTCACTTTAGCTCATAACTCTTCGAACCCCAATCTCTCTCTCTAGCCTACTCTTTTATCCTCTTGATCTACTTTCTCTCTCTACCTCTCTCAAAATATTTTGTGAAGTGAATGAAATGAGTAGAAAACTGAATTTTCACAAGAGTTATGCTTATATACCACCTTTTAATTGGGCTAGGTTTCTAACTGCCTTAATGGGCTCAATATTCTTACCAACTAATTCATCAAAGTTACTACTCACTTAAACCGTTAAAATACCGAATAACTACTGTCTCTAAATAATTACCCCAACTCACTAGTAACTTAGTAAAAATAACTATTCCCACTAAAACACCGAAAATAACCCTCTTAATAAAATGAATAATTTACCCTTACTCACTAAACGACCAAAATACCCCTGGGTCTAAAATGACTAAAATACCATCCTTAAGCCAAAATCCACTAATCCTAAATAAAATACACACAGAGACAATTAATCACACAAGCGCATATAAACACATAATAAATAATTAAAATAATTCTAGCGAAAAACGGGCTGTCACATTTTCTAAAAAAAACCTTTCTTGTGAAAACAGTTTTCTGAAAAATTAGCGACTATTTTTAGTAAACCTTTTCTAAAGAAAATTCGCATTCTTGTGCATACATTTAAGAAGTGGTAAAGCTTTGAAAATAATGACTAAATCTACAAATACTGGTGTTTCTATGTCATCACAATCATCACAATCCTCCTCATAAGCATAATTTATACGGGCATCCGCCCCTTCAGTGGGTGCTAGTGTATCAACGGCCGTGGGGGCAACCATGGCCATGCCGGTTTCGACGGAAATGGGAGCAACCACTTCTACAACCACTCTGTCTATAATCGCTCCAATGACACAACCATAAATGGGGACCTTTGTGCCACGATTTACTGCTAGAATACCCATCTCTACAAGTATCCCTACCTCTTCTAGCCCTCAAGTTAGGGCTAGATTTGATGATAGGGTCGTAAATGTGCAGAACTTCTCTATGAACCAACCGCAAGGTATGCCAACTTCAATGATGGAAAATTGGCCTAACAATCCTGCACTCACAGAACATGCAAATCCATTTACACTATTTAATATACATAGTCTTTCAAGTTCTAGCGTTTTTGACAGAAATGCTCTACAAGCCTTAAGTACGGAATCTATGATGTTGTTTAGGCAACAAATGGATGAGATATATCATGAGATGGTTAATTTATTAACACAACAAATTGGTACGTTGTTTAATCCTTTGATTCAAAGTACGAATCAAAGTAACCAAGCATTAGCCACTCAATTATCTATCAACGGATTCCTCAGGTCCAAAATATCCCACAAATCCGAAATACTTAACCTGTGAAAATTGTCGAACCTATCGTTCAAAGACAACAACTTGTGCCTCGACCTCATCTGGTTGAACCAATGGTACAAGCGCAGCTAGAGGTAATTTTGGTGGATATGGATCATGATGTAGACAAAGTTGTTAGAAATGTCCAACAACAAAACATCGAAGCACATAATAACATAGAAAATTTGGTTGAAAATATCACGGCTCAGAATGGCTTAAACGTGGATTTAGATAGGCCAAACTTTGTATCTCCTTTGTTAGAATATGTTCTACGAACTGAACTTCATAGAGGTTATAAATTTCTTAAGTTTACAATGTTTGTTGGTAGTATCTAAACAGATAGCACGATACTTGAATGAGGCTGGAGATATTGCAAACAACACGGATTTAAGATTAAAATTATTTCCAAATTCTCTAACAAAGAATGCCTTTACGTGGTTCAACACGCTTGCATCGCATTCCATTCAACATTGGACTCAATTAGAGAGGTTATTACATGAAATTTTTTACATGGGCCAATATAAAATAAGTCTAAAGGAATTAGCGAGTGTCAGGAGACGAACGACTGAATATATTGATGATTATTTGAATAGATTCTAATTGTTGAAGGAAAGGTGTTTTACTCAAGTGCCTAAACATTAGTTAGTCGAAATAGCCGCTGCTGGCCTTGATTATTCCATCAGGAAGAAATTAGACACTCAATACTTGAGAGATATGGCCCAATTGGCCGATAAAATTTGACAGTTCGAAAGACCGAGGGTTGAAAAAGCTAGAACTCACAAATTTAGAAGAGAAAAGGTTGCTTACATAGATACAAATGAAAGCGACCAAGAATTCGACATAGCTTATGAAGATGTCGAAGACGGCGAGGTTAACTTTGCTAAATTATGTTGGAACAAAATGTGTTTAATATTACCCTTTAGAGTTTTGATGATAACAAGGTATTAAAAATTGTCAATTGGATATGCTAATATTTGTTCAAGTGTACTGGACCATAAACAAAAATTTTGGTATCTTGTTTGGTTCTGATGGAACAAAAGAGAGCAATGGAATCAAAAAGAATAAAGCTTGAAGCATCTGAAGAAAAGAGGTTCTGAAGACAAGTGCTCCTGAAGTAATGACGTCGTCATCAGAAGCAACATCACCAGAAGCAGTTCTCATCAGAAGCTGAAGATCATCAGGAGCTGAGAGAATTGAAGTTTCAAAGGTTGTTCAAATGATTTAATCACGCCTAAGCATTGCAGAAGAACGGAAGAGTGAAGCAACGGCTAATTCAAAAGGATTTGAGGGAATTGGATGCTTGTTCTTTAAAAAGCGTTGAAAAAGGACAATTGTACGAATTGTACAACCACTACCTCCACTACTCTATTTTGTCTCTGCAACAAAACAAGAAGAACAGTTATACCTGCAACAATGTTCCTCCAAACTTGGAATGGATTTGAAATTGATCCTTCATAGGACAATAACCATATCAGGCAAAAGATCATTGGTGATTGATCAAAGCTTCAAACGACTCTTTTTCATGTGTTGGCAATTTTCACAACGTCTCTTTCACACCTCTGTATAAAGGAGTGATGACTTAGAGAATGGCAAGGACTCAACAACAATTTACAAACGCCAAAACTCTGCTGAAATTGTTCTGCATCAAAAGTTCACTTAGAATTTCTTAACCACTTGATGAGTCAATAATGAGTCAATAATTAGTTATTTTAATTTAATATTTAAGTTTATTTTATTTAGATTTAATATGTTTTTATTTTCTTCTAGAACTATTTTACTTCAATTGCAAGTTATTTTATTTCAGGAACAAATATTTGAAAGATGGAGTCTTGGAGCAAAAGAAAGGAGAATTGGAGCCGATTCGTGCCAAAAATATGAAGATCCCATACAAAAATATCTGGTGCAAAGATTCATGTCAAAAATATGAAGATCTCAAACCAAAATATCTTGTGCAAAAAATTTGAAGATCTTGTACAATAATATAAATGTGGTGCGCCCCATTATACCCTTTTGCTGCTTTTGCTTCTTCGACAAAGCTGCCTATTTTAGAATTTCTGACCTAGAGCCCATGCTTTCTTGAGCAACACTTTAGTGACTTATTCTTGGGGCTCAAGTCAATGCTAGACTATAAATAGAGCAGCCATCTAGTGTGTAAAACCATCTTTTGTTCTTGGAATAAAAATTCACCTTTATTTTATTGTTATGTTCTTCTTCTTCTTCTTCTCTTCTATGTCTAGAATGAACATTAGTGAGCAGACTCTTCTTGTCTTGGGATTGTTGGATAAGTCTAATGACATAATCCTAATCAAACCAAACCATAAACCCTAATTTTATATAAATCTACTTTCTAATCTAATTTCACCGTTTTTATAATGAATTAATAAATACCAAACTCATAAAGCGAACGCGGAGGGTTAGTATTTGTTAATTCATCATCACAAATATCAATTCATAAAGCGAACGCGGAGCTTTGATATTGGAACAAGTGAAATTAGACAAGGATTGCGAAACATGAGAATAGTCTAGCAAAACTTGAGACACATAAATTTTCGTTCTTCAAGGATTCTAATAGCAATCAACCATGAGAATAGGCGTGGTTGCTAAAGGAACACACTCAATGACTTCGAAAGAAGCTTTGATACGCTTAAGAGAAACTTGTCTTTAGAAATTAGGTCAAATATAAAGTTTAGGTTTAGGGTTTGTTTGTGAAGGGTTTGTCATTATGATGAACCAATAATCCCAAGGCGCTTTTATTTTTATTATTTTCTTTTAATTAATAATCCAAACTTTATAACTCAAAACTCTTCTTCTAATCCTTATTAAAAGTTAATTGAATTCATAACTCCCTGTCGGAACAATATCTTTTATTACTACATCGGTAAATCGTGCACTTGCGGTTTTACTCATCAAGTTTTTGGCGCTGCTGCCGGGGAGTTATTGCAATTTGATTAATTTTTTTTTTTTAACGATTAGACTGGAAAAAAAAAATTATTTTTCTTTATTTTTCCTTTTGTTTTTATTTTTTCTTTCTTTCTTTTACCTTAACTTCTTGGGAAGCATGAAATAATAATGATATGGCTGAGGAACGCACTCTTAAAGAGTATGCAACCCCTTCTACGGAAGAGCCACATGCTATTATTGTGTACCCAATGGTTGAGGGTAATAATTTTTAAATAAAGCCTGCACTTATTTACTTAGTGCAGCAAAATCAATTTTTCGGATCACCCACTGAGGATCTGAATCTTCATGTTTCAAATTTTTTAAGACTCGGTGGAACTTTGAAGGCAAACGAGGAGGTCGTAAGGCTGCACGTCTTTCCTTTCTCTTTGAGGGATAGAGCTAGTGCTTGGTTTCATTCATTGCAAATTGATTCTATCACTTCATGGGACCAAATGACGAAGGCATTCCTTTCCCGATTCTTTCCCCATAGTAAAACTGCTCAATTGAGGAATCAAATCACACAATTCACTCAAAGAGATGGAGAATCTCTTTTCGATGCGTGGGAGCGTTTCAAAGAAATGCTTAGGCTTTGCCCCCATCATCGTTTAGAGAAGTGTCTTATTATCCATACTTTCTATAATGGTCTTTTGTTTACCACAAAAATGAATGTTGATGCAGCTGCAGGTGGAGCTTTGATGAATAAAACATACACAGGAGCATATTCTTTGATCGAGGACATTGCCCAAAACCACTACCAATGGATAAGTGAGAGAGCCATCAATGTTGTTACTCCTCCACCCTCTAAAAAAGAGGCAGGTATGTACAAAGTTTCTATCCTTGATCATTTATCTGCTAAGGTGGACACACTTTTTCAAAAATTTGATAAATTAAGTGTAAGTGTTGTCACACCTGCTCCTGTTTCACCACCGTGTGAATTTTGTGGGATACTTAGCCATACTGGAATTGAATGCCAACTAGGTAGTGCTGTTGAAAGTCCCGAGCAATTGAACTATGATAAATATAATCAAGGGATGAGGTCAAACCAAAAATTTTATAACAAAACTCCTCAAAATCCCTTTGGACAACAAACAACACCACCCGGTTTTGCAAACAACCAAGGAGTCCCTCAAAAATCCAGCTTGGAAATTTTACTAGAAAAATATGTTATCGATCAATCCAAGCAATTTCAAGAACTTAAAAAACAAACTGGAATTTTGAATGACTCTATTATTGAGCTTACATCTAAAGTGGACTCCATTTCTTCTCACCAAAAAATGTTAGAGACTCAAATCTCTCAAGTAGCCCAACAAATAGCTACTTCCTCTCAAAGCCCCGGAATCTTTGCAGGTCAAACTGAAACCAACCTCAAAGGCCATATAAGTGCTATTACTCTTAGGGATGGTAAACAATTAGAAGACTTCGTTTTCAAAGTTAAGAACAATGAGGGAGAGATAGGGAGTGATGAGCCTCAAGGTGAGAAATCCATAGGAGAGAATGATAAGCCTCTTGTTTCACCACCTCATGAGCATAAAATTCCATTAACACAAGGGTTTGCTGAATCCAAGTTAGATGAGCGGTTTAGAAATTTTATTGAAATACTTCCAAACAAATTGCCACCTAAACTTAAGGATCCAGAGAGCTATTCCATACCTCATGAGCTTTCCTCTTCCTCTACTCTTCTATCTTCTCCTTCTCCTTCTCCTTCTTCTTCTTATTCTCTTTTAATTTTCTAGTTTTGAATCATTGAGGACAATGCTTCTCCCAAGAGTGGGGGGCCTAATAAACTGTCTTGTGTCGTAGTGTTTCCGAACTCCCTTGAACTTTAATTCTTTTGTTATGTTTTGTTGCGAAAGGCATGTAAAGCGGCTTGTTTTTATTGAAAATTATAACATGAATTTTTTTATTGTCTCTTCTAAATTGATTGTTTCTTGTGCATGAAACTGATTCCTTGTGATTCAAGTGTTCTTGCTATACCCACATCTTGTTTTATTGTGAAAATTCTCCAAAGAGAAAAGCACAAAGTTGCTTCCCTTGAGCAAGTGTATGAATAGGTATTTTAAGGAGCACGTTCTAATTTTAGTGGTAAGTTAACCCTTTAAAGTTTTCAGAGTAAAAGTAATATAAGTTAGTGTGGGAAATAAATAAATTTAAAGAGGACGGAAGCAAATATATCTATAAAGGGGACATCATTGAATCTAGGGGGAAATGATACTCCCTTACTGACTTCCCACGTGAAGGTGGTGTTTTCCATAACAATCAAAAATAGCTTCTATAAACCTTCTAATGGCATCTAAAAAATTTACCCAAAGCAAATAAAGCAAATAATTGCTTTCTTTAAAACGAGGATGGTACCCTTATAGCCAAAACATGTTCAGATGCAATGGTGTATCGAGGGCAACCTCTTTACTAGTGTCTACCCCACTCCCCGAATATTAAAAATAAATATGCCATAAAAATAAACATTCTCATCTCTCTTATACGAAATGAAGAAAGAACTTTTCTCGGTAAAATTAGTGTTAAGGTTAGAACCTGTTTCCTCATAATATCTATCTTATACAGGAGCAAGAAAAGGGCTGGACTACACACACACACTCACTTGAGACTTATTGTTGGGTTGAATAAAGTTCATAAGAAATACTTGAAGTTGTGATTAATGTACACTTGAAATAAAGCCTAGGAGGAGACAAAAGTTTTTAATTGTGATTGTCATATGTTAAATCTTGTTTGTGCTTCTATGTTTATGCCTTTTGCTTGAGGACAAGCAAAGATTCACGTGTGGGGGAGTTTGATGAGTCAATAATAAGTCGATAATTAGTTATTTTAATTTAATATTTAAGTTTATTTTATTTAGATTTAATATGTTTTTATTTCCTTCTAGAACTATTTTACTTCAATTGCAAGTTATTTTATTTTAGGAAGTCTCTTGATTGTGTTCAGGAGCATAGGTAGTTTGAAGTCTCTTGCTAGTTGTAGCAGTGAGCAATTGTAATCAGAGATTACATTTTTAGTGAACTCTCCTTGGAATTGCAAGGGGGACAGGACTACTTCCGGTTTGTTGGTGGAACCTGTATAATTGCTTTGTGTCTTTCTTCTCTCTCTCTCTCTCTCTCTCTCTCTCTCTCTCTCTCTCTCTATGTTTTATCCACTGCATTTAGAATCTGAACATCATTTCAGAATTTGAACTCTATCTACTTTTGATCAGTGACTTCAGTAGGAGAAAACGAAGAAAAAGCTAACACAATTCAACCCCCCCTTCTTGTGTTTTTCTCACCTTCAAATTAAAACCTGAGCCTCCTTATACATGCAAAGTGTTGAGGCCATCTGATGGGAGAAATCCTGTTGAAACACCAAATGATAAGTACACTCCCAAAACATACACGTTCGATGTAACCAAATGCGATGAGATTTTTTATCTCTTAGTTGCTGATGGTCAAGTGGCGGTACGTAATGGTTTAAAAATTCCACCACTGGAGCAACGTAAAAAGAGAGGGTTTTGTAAGTATCTAAATTTTTTGGGACATAAGACTTCACATTGTGCACTTTTCAGGGACTTGGTGCAAAGAGCTCTAAATGAAGGAAGGCTAAATTTTGGAGATAAAACAAAGCCTCGAAAGAAAGTGGATGTCGATCCTTTAAAAGACGTCGACACAATGTACACTGAAGTTGCAAGTTGTAACGTAGTGTAAGTCATTGTGGACGCTGTTGAAAAAGATGTGATCGAAACAATTTGTGACGAACCAAAAGAGAAAATGGGTGCAAGCCAAAAACTTGATTGCATTTTTTACATTTCAGCGCAAGTCGTTTCAGGATGTATGATTTTTAGAGATCGAAGGTAAATTGGTTCCTACTAAATGCCTTTCAACAAAAATGGTTAATGTCAAAACTTGTGGGGGCAGAAGGGTAATTAAATTCAAATTCAAGTGAGCCATTTTCGTATCTAGAGAAGTATTTTTTTACAATAGAACTTTTAACAAAACGAATAATATTTAGAAAAACTTAAGCCTGTTGTGAAAACAGGTAAAACGATGAGAGAGTAATCTTTTGTCGAGAAATGAGACTTGGCATCCATTAAATTCAAATATGCCAAGAAAAGAAATTGTCTAGGTCATAGACAGTGTTATATATTACAAGCTAAGGCTTAAAAGGCTAAATAACCTCGAACAAATCTAATGTTTAAGGTTAGCCTTTAATTTTTCCTAAATGGATTCATAAATTGCCAGCTTCATTTCCACGAACTCTTTTTCCAGGGTTGAATGCGTGACCTTGTATCCAAGTTTGACCGCTACCTCATAGTGTTCAATAGCCCTCATAGCCTTCGATCACACCGCCCCGCTTGACTTTTTGTCTAAAGAATTGAGAAATAAAGCTTCCCGTGCCACAAAGTTGTATTCCTCAAGATGGTGTAGACGAAGGTGATGACGCTCTGCTGTCCTTTGGGTAAGTTGTTGTTTGTTGTAAAGGAGTTGCAGTATCTATCCTAAGAGAGGGGAAAACTCAACCAAGAACACAAGAAGGGAGAAATTGGTAGTGGATTTTTGAGAATTGATGAGAGTTTTGACTAGAGCAATCAAATCTAAGTTATGGCTAGAATCTTTTTCCAGCACATGAAACAGGTCGACATTCAAAAAATTTGCTTGTAATTGTTGAAGGAGACCATCACGAGCACTCTCAAAATATTTTGGGTTAAACTCTTTAGGGTAACCCTAAAAAGTAAAAGAAGAAAGTATGTTACTCTCTATAATGAGCCTCAAAGCCATAGGAAGATCTCTAGCCTCAAAGCAACGAAAATGCATAAGGGTGGGACTGAGGGCATGATACGAAGGAGGGTTTTTGAGATTATAAAAAGATATCTTAGAGGATGTGAAATCCCATCAGCCAAAACCAAATATAATTTGTTGGAAGCAATCTGAATGTGGCTTTCTTGTCAACGATATGGCGATAAGGACGAGACGTTTCTTTAAAGTTGAAGAGATCTCTGATCCCAAAAACAACTAACTTTTTAATAATAACTAGGAGAAGCTCATTTGGATGCCTATCCATTCATGTTTGCAAAAAAAAATCTTCTGCTGTGTGGGAAAAGAAAGCAAAGATGCTGGTAATAAAATCTGAAGAACAATAGTAAAGTGGTGTTTTACAGCAAGAAGGAGGGGTTTTTATAAATGATGGAAGTAATTGAGATAGCAAAATTTAGAAGTGGTGTTTTACAGCAAGAAGAAAGGGTAATAAAACCTGAAGAACAAGAGTGAAGTGATGTCATCAGTTAGTTTACCACTAAAGTTAGAAGTTGTTCCTTAAAATACTCATTTACACACTTACTCAAAGATCTGCAACTTTGTGAATTTCTCAAAGAGAAAGGTTCACATTGAAACTGATGTGGGTTTAGTAGAAATACTTAAAACACAAGGTTTTATTTACATGCACTTTTTCATCATCAATCTCAGCCATTTTTAAAAAAAAATAAAAAAATATATAAGCTAATATGTACTTATCCCTTCACTAGACAACAAACAAAAACTAAAACAAAAGTAACGAAAAACAAGATAATTTATTCACTCCCCATGCTTGAAACAAGCATTGTCCTCAATGAAATCACATGTAAACAAGTAGAAGAGGGGTGGAAAGCTCAAATTTTACCAAGGCCCAGGTGGAGGGCATTGGATTTGAAAATGGCTCATCATTACCTCCAGCGTATGATTGTTCCTTCTAACTTCAGCACTCAACCTTTGTTGTTCAGCCTCGATCCTTGCACACCAATCATCATTAAGCAGCATTATTTGAACCTACTCTTGACGCACCCATTTCTTCGATTTGAGCAGGCTGCTCTTAAGGTACCTACTGAACTATTTCAACATAGAGCCAACTCTCTGGAATTCTTGTGTTAGTTCTTGTTGGATCAGGCAACAAGATTGAATTTTTCTTTCCAACCAATATTTGAAATTTTTCCTTCCTGCCATCTAGATCCTTAATCATACACATTTGAACACAAGTATCAATATCAATCATTTCATGCCCTCCGACTGGTCTCTCCTCATCCGAAATGCCTAGCTAAAACTTTTAGCTATATAGGTAATCACTCTCTCCACCACAATTGTGCAAGCCATGACTCTATGGATATAATGGAAAACAAGGTTATGGATCAGACAAGCTTTAGTCGACCTAGCTTCAAAAGTTTTCCGCCCAGTTATTTGAAACCAAAACTGTTGGTGGTCAAAATCCGCAGGTCTACTGTTTGGACTACGAGATTCCAGAATAAGCCCGTCACTTGGGAAATCCATTTTGTCATAAAAAGCAGTCAGTGACATTTCAAACTGTTCATTGGCAAAACTAAAAGCAATCATGTTGTTTGGGTTCCTCACATTGGTCTTATCTTTGGTAAAATTCATGGTTCTCAGAAATTCTATGGTTAGGCTCTCATAAGTATAATGTTTCTCCCACCAAAATTGTGTTAAGCCTATGTTCTTTAGCAGGGTAAAAACATTATCCCTAATTCCTAGCTTTTGTAAAGAACCAATTGATCAGGATATCTTCTTGTTGAGATTTCTCTCGTAGCTAAATTGTTGTATTTGTTCTTATGAGATGATTTCGTGAGGATGACTCCTACATCATTAGCTTTCCCTTTCTTCTTCTTTCCACCAGAAGTGCCTGTAACATCACCAGCCCTCTTTTTATAAACCATTTTTGAATTGACTTAGTTTGACCAATATGGGTATTTTTTGAAAGTTGAGTTTTGGGAAGATTTTTGTGTAGAAAATGTTGTTTTGATGGTGGGTTTTGAGTTTAAGGTTGATGAAATTTTTTGGATTTTTTGGGTTAGGATTTGGAGGGTTACGAATTTGGGGATTTTTGGTGGAAGATGGACGATTTTGATTTTTGATGGTTAAATGATGTTTGGGTAGCTGTTTTTGATTGAATTGGGTAAAGATTGATGAAGTTTAAAGAGTTTTGGTGGAGATTTAACGTTATGGAGGTTTTTCGGACATTAGGATTTTGAGAGAGAAGATGAAGATAGAAGTTTGAGTGGGTGTTGAAGGTGAGAAAAACCACAAGACGGGGGGGGGGTTGAATTGTGTTTTTGGAAACTTCTTCTTTTACGTTCTAGATAACTGTCCTCAGGTTCAAAGTCTGAAGTAGTTCAGAGTCTGAGTGAGTTCAGAGTCTATGTGCAGCGGATAATGTAAAGAACAGAAGAAGAAAGAACACAAGCAATTATACAGGTTCCTTCCACAAACCGGAAGTAGTCCTGTCC
>Ga0228711_1006641_pt1 | contig 17078 bp, 12 predicted proteins | sample MedpolnodulmetaG_2_FD_177996 | JGI IMG/M metagenome (GOLD analysis project Ga0228711, IMG submission 177996) | Root nodule microbial communities from Medicago polymorpha collected in Santa Monica, California, United States - brown nodules | ecosystem: Host-associated > Plants > Roots > Nodule...
TATAATTTCCAATTGAAAAGAACATGTGAATTTGTTATCTTAACTAAACTACCGTCAGTGGTGCCTGTTCTTTACATTCTTCAAATTCATTTGATTTTGAAAACATTAATTGTACTGAACTCAGATTCTGTGAACATACTTTGTAATATTTGTATGTATGTATGGAGAGAAGAAGAGGGTAGAATAAAAGAGGGAAGCGGTGAGTGATTCTATCTATTCTTTGATATGTAAAATATAAGAGGGTGAAATATGGTTCGGTATTTATCTACAGTGCATGTTACAAAGGCTAATTTTGTAATTTTTGGTGGCCTAAAGAGATATAAGGGGGGCGTAAAAAGTAACCTCCAAAAAATTGGGGCTTTGAAGGGGGCTAAAATATTGGGGCTTTACAATTTAGGGCTTTGTTGACAGCTCTAACGAGAAGAACAGAGGGTGAGAAAAGAAAAAATCTAATTCAAATTTATTAATTTAAATGGGCTACAATCTACATGGGCTACTTCCCATAAAAAAACTCTAGGCTAAATTTGATCAAAAGAAGAAAGAAAAAACTATTACTTTTCTCACCCAACGATCTCTCTCGCACCCAAATTATTTTTTATGAAAATGCTCATTGAATTTTCGGATTCTACAATTTGAAATGAATTTTCCCCTTGTTTTGAGATGGAAAAATGAGTTATTCATCAATTTGAATTTTATAATCCGAACACCCTAAAAAATAAGGCGCGTTTTTTTTTTCGGATTATAAAATCCGAACAACCCTAAACACACCTCTTGTGCAAAAAATTCTGAGGAAAACAATTCAGATTATATAATCCGAACCATATTAGCACAAATACTGAGCATATGTGAAATATGGATAGCCAATTTAAGGACCATATTAATCATCTTAACCCTATCCTTATGTTTTAGGACATTGTTAGTTGTTTCCGCCGTGTCTCAGTTGAAAATCCGGTTTTTGGACTACTTGATCAGATTGCTCAAAACTTTCCCAGAAAATCAGGTGAAAAAAAATCAAGTATCAAGCATTCCTTAGAATGGACTTCTAACGAGATTCCGCTCCTCAAAATCCAAAATTCCATTGTTTGGACCCATTTTTAATTTTTTAAATTTTTTTATATTCTCAGAAAAATAAAAAAAAATTGCATTAGTTTTATTTTACTTTTAGAATTTTTTGGTGGTATTTTTATATTTTTCTGATTTTATTTGACAGGTTTTATCATTTTTCTACTTTGTTTTTATGTTGTTTTTAAAAGCAATATTCAAAATTGTTGAAATATGAGAGAATCATATTGCTGGTATATAAGCATATTTTGAATTATATAATCTGAACACTTCAGATTATATAATTCGAACACGTTTGAACTGTGTTCGGATTATAGAATCTGAAAACCCATAAACATTTTTGTAAAAAAAGTAGGGCGCACGAGAAATAAATAGGTGTGGAAAGTTTTTTTTTTTTAAGAGTAGATGGGAAAAGTTTAGTCAAAGCAAAAACAACTATGGGCTAGTAAGGTTGATTCTCCTAAGGAGGATCCCATAGCACAATATTGTTTTTTGAGTTATTGTGTTATTGATATGAAGTTTCCATCACCGCTTAACAATGATTAGTTTTTGTAGGGAATCTTTAGGGCACATAAGGTGTCGCTCCCAACAAAAAAAATTCATACACATGAATCAGAAATTAAACCAATGACCACATGCTTAAGAGGCTCAAATTCTTTACCACTTGAACCAATCAATTTTTTTCATAATACAATATTCTACTATTGGTTTATTATCCACAAGTAGATATAACATCTATATTCCCCGAGTTATATTGAAGTTGTTTGAAGTTCATATTGCTTAAATTTCTGGGTTGTTGGATGTATATATATGTGTTTTAACATCTTTATTCTTTGAGTTAACTTCTTTTTTTTTTGGTGAAGTAACCTAGTGGCTAGAGCTCACACCTTTAAGCGTGGAGAAATGGGATGTCCGGAGTTCGAACCCAGCCCCTGCATATAATGTGCAATATCCCTAGCAACTGAGCTAAGGTCACGGAGATTCTTTGAGTTAATTTTTGAAATGAAGTTCAAGCTCATTTAGTATGATAGCAAAGATGGGTTAAAGATTGCAATATGTCAGGTGCCATGGTGGGCATTGAAGTTGTTTGAAATTTGTCTGACTCTTGTATAGTTGTGTGGACACCATCATCTTTTGAGCTAGATTTTGGAATGAGATCCAAAATCATTTAACATGCTGGATACCATCATCATTTGAGCTAATTTTTGGGATAAGATCCAAATCTATTTAACAAATTACATTTACCAAAAAGTAGCTAGAGGTGTAAAATGTTGCTTACATATTAGTTACACCATTTAGTGTATGTTTGGTTATCCGGTGATGAAAATTGATTTTGATTGAAAATATTTTGTAGGATTGATTTTGACTAAGAAAGTTTAAATGCTTAAATTTATGTAGCAATTGATATTTTCTTTATTACTGCAATTTTTATTTTACTTTACTTTTTTCAAACTATGTTCAACAAAAGCATTGATTAATATCCTTTACTGAAACTATCTAGCTGCATTTTGATAGCTGAAAGTATATCAAGTCCTAGTCTGGATGCTCCAAACTCCAAAGACTGAAGCTTCTGGTAGACAGTATAGGCCACCAACTTCTTCGACTAAAAATAAGTGCATTATCATGCTAACTGACTAACTGTTATGCTATTTATTTATTCCCCTACTTCCCTTATTGGAGGTCTTTTATCATCTAATAGTTAGGAATTTTTTGTTTTATGGAGAGACCATGTGGGTATGGTGCTACTAATTTTTTTTTTGAAGAAAGTATGATGCTACTAACTATTTGTATCTGAAGAGCGTAGATATATGCATGTTGAAAGTAGCTATGAACTTTGGCTGTTTAATTAATATCAGGCTTTCTTTTTCAAAATGATTTTAATTTACACCAACCCTTTATTGTTTTAATTTGCCTCTCATGACTTATGGAACCCAAGGGACAACTTCTATTGATTGATGAAAAAACAAAGGATGAGATTTATGGAAGTTTGAAGAAAGTTCTTCTTATCATGCAGATAACCACCTCTGATCCTAAGGTACTGCTTATGCAATTGTCTGTATCAAATCAATATCAGGATCCAGTGATTGGAGAACTTCGCTAACTGATTGTGTTTTTTTCTTGTTTATTCTGCTTTTGATGTGGCTAGTACGTTAATATGTGTGAGGTAAAAGTGAATCTTATTGATTAACAACATAGGTACAAGGCATATATATAGGTAAATACTTAGTTAGTTGCTAACAAACTAGCTTACTTGTGCAACAAGTATGTTCTTAGCCAACCCTTAACTAACTAACTATGTGCAACTTTTAGCATATGCCTAACAATATGTTTAAATGAACTGGCTATGCATGCATGCTTTGGGAGCAAGATAATTTAAAATGGTTTGAAGTTTATCTTTTTGTTCTTTTCCTTTCTCAAACAGGATGCGGCTTTTGTTATTAATGGATGTGCTCTTGAGATTGCGCTTAAGCACTATCACGAAGCTTTTACTGAGCTGACGATATTGTCAAGGATTGCTAAATGATGTCATATGACACCATCACAAAATCACAGGTTTGTTGTACAACCTTAGCTGCATGTAATTGTGATTTTTGAATACGTAATCCTTTTCTAGTCATTCTTCCCCCCCTTTTCAAACTCCTAGCATCCTGGCTTGAACTGTTAGCTTAAATTACTGATTGAAATTTCATATTCATTGCTGTGTTCTGTACCATTTATGTTTATGACATCCTTATTACAAGTTACAAGATGGCATTGTTATATTGACAAATAGTGCCGGGTTTCTTTTTCCTGTGTGAAGTCTCCCACCTTGTAGAATACAAAATACTTGCATTTTGTGTTGTTTCCGATTCGCGCCCATGGCCTAATGAAGCGATTGTGGGTATATGGTCCACTGGGCGTGTTTTTTTAAATACAGCTTTCATAGCTTAGTTTGTTAGAGCACCCGTTTAGTAAGCGGGAGGCCTTGAGTTCAACTCTCAATGAAAGCAAAATTTATTATTTTAGCTGACCCTACTTAGTGGGATAACACTTGGTTGTTATTGTGTTGCTTCTGATTCAATTTACCAGAAAAACTATGCTTGTTTGCTCTGCCACTGCATTGTTTGTCACAGCTTGTGCAGATCTTAAAATCGCATGACTATAGAACATTAGCAATTGGTGATGGTGGGAATGATGTATGGATGATAAAACAAGCGGAAATAGGTCTTGGCATTAGTGGTAAAGAAGGATCGCAGGCAGCAAGGGCATCTTCTTATAGTATTGGAAGTAAGCATTTTTATATCTTTTGCTTGTACAATCACGATGTATTTACAAGTCCTTGTATACATTTTCTCAATCCTCTTTTTCTTCTTTTTCTTGGATGAATCTTGAGGGACTACAGTAAGATTGTATTTTTATACCAGTTTCTAGCAGAATGTTGCTATGCAAGAATTGCATTTCAATTTCTTCTTTATGTTGTTTAAATTTTGGCTTTAAGCCGTCTCTGGACTAGCCTTTTCAATTCTGTTAGCTTCATGGCTTATAATATTTTGCACACTAGTGTTTCTGTTCTAGTCAGTGTGCTTGACAAAGATCTGAGTGAAAAATCCCTGATGGAACATTCACAATTTTATATGCTACTAATTCTTCTCAATTTTAGATAGTTATTATTTGAATACAAGTGACAAAATTCTTGCATTTTGGTTTGGTACCCTTTTTTTATAAGAGAACGGTTAAAGTTAATTTTGCCTGAACCTTTTCAACAAACCAGAGTAGTAAATATTTGTTTGATTTGCACATCTAAACTAATTCATTGGTACTCATTAAATTGACTATACATTTTAGAACAGGCTTCTAAATCCTAGTACATTTGCTGGATGATTTGGGTGATCTCTCTTCTATATGAGTGTTATAGTGAGAATAATTTATGTAAAAGACCTTCATAATGACCAATTATCGATCATCATTAGTAATAAAAGTTACCACGAATCCAAGATAACGACTTCATAGAATTCTTACCGTCATAACCCAACTGATTCCCAGTTATTTGTTTTCAGGAAGTTTTTATGCCTGATATTGTTTGTCATTTGTAGGCAGTAGTTGTATTTCTAATAAGCATACACGCCTTTGCGGCTATGACTATAATAAAAGTGAAATGGAGGAGGTTTCAATGTTTGGATTCTCTAGTTGTATATGGTTGCAGGGTTTTGCAATTTCAATTTTCTTAGATGGGAAGTTCCTTGCTTTTTGAACCCTTTTAACTTTAAAATGAATAGCTACTCTTGATGACGGTGGTCCGGGGCACACATTTTAGGTAGCCTTGTGATATAGTGGTCACAGTTACTCACGGTAACATACTTTTTTTTTTGGTAGGATGCAAGTAAGAATACCTACATTCCCCTTCTCACTGCCAATTAGTAAGAGCCTGCTGCGCCACAAAATCTTATAGAACGTCAAATACCTGTCATATCCCTAGTATCCTCTCCTGCCTTGCAGGATAAGATTTCACATTCTACTGAAATCTTGTCCCATAAACATAGTAAAGGTGTTATCTAAGGTGGACATGGTATATTAATTGACCATTGGTGGTGACATTGATCATTGCACATGTCAATGTCACTTTGTTCTCCACTTTTTCTTTTTGCTGAAATTTGTATACATTGCATCAGCTATATTTTCATAGAAACTATAATTTCCATACAGCTCACAGTTGCAGCCTGGATGGTCCAATACTTGCCATCAAGTACTTTCGATGTACATATAGACGAAGCAAAACCAGTACACTTCAGCCGGTTGAACAACTGGGAGGCCGATTATTTCTGCTGTCCGGTTACCCAATGAACAAAGACAAGAGAATCAACAACATTTGGAATAGCATTAGGTGCCATATAGTTTAGTTGTATAGCACTATACCCTCATGATCTTTATCAACAAGTTGAATTTATAGCATCTCCAATATAGGTTTTGATCTGGTAAATATACATGTAATTTTTTCGGAAGTCGATCCAGCCCTACCCACCATAGATCCTAACCATTAGACTAATAATGCCTATCAAAAATAAAAAAATAAATTCACTCTCTATTTCAAAACAGAACGTGTACTTCATCGTTTCCGCCAAACGGCCACTACACACTCAAACAGGACACAGCACCACCATTGCGAACCTCCACAATATCCACCTAAGCCATATGTCTGAATTGACTCTTGATCTGTTGTTTGAGTTATTAGCAGTAAATTAACAGATTGGTTTAGCAATCTAATGATTTGCTTTAGGCATTTTACATAGCTTGTATCTGTACTCATAGTTTGAATGTGTTAGAATATCTCATACACTCCTCAATTTTGCTTATTAAAAAACATCTCATTAGACCCACAAGTTAAACACGGTATTAAACCATGAAGGAGTTCTAATCATAAAATTCATGATTTACCATGAAAATTAACTTAAGTGACCACGAATTTACTAATATCTACTTATATACTAAACACAATATTAAACATGTAAAATCACACTTAATGAACTTACTAAAAAATAATTAATCTCAGCAAGTACGAATTGCATGCTGAAGTACTGGCCAACTAGCCGGCCTATGTCTATGTACCACTCTCCATTTAAAAGTGGGGTTATGCTACAATTATAGAATTGAAGAGTAATTGAGTTAAGGTCTTTAAAAGAATAAGAAAATGACATCTAAATCCGCATGGCAGCAGTTTTATTCTCTGGTAGGTAACTTTTAAAACACGGTAACTCGTACAATTTAGGATGTAAACATTCGAATTCTGTATATATATAGCTAGTTACACACAAATTTAGTTACCATTTGAAAGCTATGGTAGGAATGAGACAACTTTTTTAATTGGTAAATATAATATATGACTCTAACAACCCTGTCAGAACTCAACCATAGGATATTGATTGAAAATGAAATGCATAAAAGTGCATGAGCACGGGGAATGTATATGAATAACATTTTGCAACCAAAAATGTATATGCATGTATCAAAATATTGGTCTTGATGACAAAGAAATGATGTACCCATTCCCATGTGTCGGTAGTTTCATTCACTTAGGTAAAGAAAATATGTAACAAGAGTATGGGATGCTTGTCCCACAAAAGTTACTATTTAATTCATCTTCTAAAAACGAATTTGAAATTATGACAGAAAGGTAAAAGGTCAGAGAGATAGGGGACCATCAAAAGCCCTAAAATAGGTCAATTTTAGTATGGGTTGCTCCCCCATTCCCACACCATTAGGTGTGAGTTTATGGTAACTACTAGCACCAAGCTAACTCAATAGTACCATGGTAGTGTAGTACCTCACCTAACAAACAAATTAACCCCACCAAAAACTTATTCCATACACTTCTTTATGGGTCATTCCCTTCACTGCCTTAGCTGTCTTTCAGATAAGTTTGCTTCCTAGGAAACAAATATTACGCTATCAAAGAATGGTACGTTATCCCACTTTTGATCTGTATGATTTAATGTCCACTTTCTTTTAATTAAGGAGTCATGGATCCCAGCACGCTTATGTATTAATATCCCTTACTACCCATTTTGGATTTAAATCCAATTATATAGGTATTAATTTCTAAATATTGAAACACATTGGTTTTATCTTTTTACATGTAACTATAAAAATGTACGCACAACGTGACAAATCAAAATTCAAATCTGAAAGAAGTATCAATATTTAGTATTTCACACACACATAAGATATGACTTCAATTGTGTTTGGCTTGGCATTGGAGTGCACGCTGCCACATGTTTAGATTAAAGCTGGAATATCTAGCTTTAGCAAATCACGGTGAGAAACACATTGGAACACGAGATTCCTAGTTTCCATGTGATACCAAACAGGCTGTTCCTCCGGCAAGAGAACTCATGAAAAACGAAAAAAAGTATATATAAAGGAAAATCATGTATAATGACTAAACAAATACTGCTTAGTCATATTATAAAATGATAATGTTAGATTGATCAATTATCAGAAGCCAATATTTATTGTTTTGATGATCTTAACTGAAAGCTAAAATGGAACAAATAATACAATTTTACAGCTACATAATTAATAATGTCTCGTACACAAGGTCTCTTCGCCACATGTCCATGTCAATTGATATTACGTTTTTTGGTGGTGCTCGGAGTTTGAACTTCAAACTTTACATATATTATACATTGCTACATTGCTCATAGCAACTGAGTTAAGCTCACGAGTACAGATGATGTTGTGTTTAGCACATATGATTAATGCTCCATTATCCCATATTAACATATAAGAAATTTCATGAGCATAGAGCCTTATAAATAACTGGTAAAGTTGTTGTCATGTCACGGGTTCAAGTCCTGAAAACAACCTCTTATGTAAAAACAGGGTAAGGCTGCGTACAATACATCAAATGGTGGAACCCCTTCCCGGACCCGGCGTATGCGGGAACTTCAGTGCACCAAGTTGCCCTTTTAGAGCCTTATAAATAACTAAGCATTAGCACATCTATTGGTACAATATTCTTGCCACACAGGCATGCCAATTCTAATAAAGTTTCTCTAATATATACACTTGACCCTTCTATTGTTCGAATATTATTAGACGTTTACGAAAAAGACACCTGGGTATTGTTTGTGTTAAAGAAATTTGTCAAAACTTATTTGACCAAGAAATCTACAAGATGAACAAATAAGTTGTGCATGATGAAATGAAATGACTTCATTAAATATAAACAAACACCTTGTAGAGTGGTACCGATCGAATTTGCTTAGCTAGTTTTCTTCTAGCTAATGACCACTAACCATCACTTTTTTTTTTTGTGGTGGATCAAATGAGCAATAAATATCAGCCTTAATTATATATGTACAACAATTTAATAAACTATAAGATTAATTTTTTTGTCAATAATTTCATTTTTGAATTACATACTCCCAATTAATAATAATTTGGGTGCCTGTCTCGTGCATCACGAAACATTTTTTGTCAGCTGAAGAGAACATTACATTTATATTATCAATATCCATTGTGTAACATGACAAACTTTTCTTTGAACAAAGTCATGAAAAATATACATGACAGTAGGAGTTTTTTATTCCTCTTATGTTATTCTCTAATAGTAAAAAAAAAGAACTTGTAATAAGTTTGTTATCTAAAATTCAGCTCAATAACATTGCATGGTTGCCATGTGTAAAGGATATGCCTTGGACTAACACATAATCACAATATCCAAATCACACGTAAGGACCTTACCACGTAATAAGAACAAGATAAATCTAAGCTAACAAACAAAACAACCCCAAAATATATCCAGCAACAAAAAAAATTAATTAACAAAACATGCACGATTCTTTACTCATTAGTCATTAGTCCTTTCTTTTTCCACACATAAAACAAGATTCATAAAATCTAATTAATTAATCGGAATAAAAATTACATAATTTGATTAATTTTCACAAACATACAAATTCAGAAAGTAATAAACTGGAAATAAACAAGAATTGAATTACAATTGGAAATAGAGGCTAAGCAAGCCAATTAAGGATCATATGTTAAGTCACATGATCACATAACCATATCTACACTTAATTACTTACTTTTTTTTTACTCAAATAAATTACTGAAATAATAAATCACCATGAATTTACATAATTATTATCATCATCATCATATCAACATCAGCAGCTTTGTTGTCATTGTATCATCTACATCAGCAGCTCATTCACCCACCCAAAATCTGGTGTGACATCATTATCAACAACCTTAATCCTCTGTTCATCTCTCAAAAACATGCCACTACCACCACTTGAATTATAATATTTTCCACAACCCAATGAAGAATTAGCAACATAATTAGGATTATTGTTAATATTAATCCAATTCAATTTGCTAGCAGAAACAGGTGAATTAGCCTCATGAATGATATCATCACCAAAATTAAAACTCTCCATAGAACGAATAAGCTCATTAAGCACATGCACATCTTTAGAATTTGAATTGGACAAAGGGGACAAAGGTGGTGAATTTGAAGAAGAAAAATGGGGCCCACTTAACAAAGTAGAAGTGGGTGAAGAAGAATTTGAACAGCAATGACAGAAAGAGCAACAATTTTTGTTGTTTTTTTGAGGAGGTGTATGAGAAGGAGAAGGGGGTGGTAAAAGCAAAACTCTTAGTTGACGAGGTGTATGAGCAAAAAAACAAATTTTTCGCTTACAATTTTTACCATCTTTACAAGCTTCAGTTCTATACCTTGAAGGGTGCAACCAGCATTCAAAAACTCCGTGGGAGAACTCACACGCTTCGCCGCGGTCGCAGTTTCCGCGGCGGTAATCAGGACACACCTCACCGGAGTACTGATACCTGAGGGGGTCGCGACGGCGTGCCTTTTCGCCTGGATGGGCGAAAGGACAGTCAGTCCAGTCGTGGCTCCGGCTACGGGTGCATCGCCGGATTTTGAACTCGTACATTCGGAAGTGGTCGGAGGAATAAGGATCCTCGTCGGAAAAAATGTCAGTGACGGCGGTGGTGGCGGGTGAGCGGCGGGTGAGTAGCTTCCTTGGTGGGATGTTGTCCATGATAGTGTCCCTTAGACTGAGAGACTTTTTGAGAGAAAGGAGAAGTTTTTGTTGCTCTTCACAAAGTACACTACTCATTTTTGAATAAGTATAATAAATAAAATTATGATATAATAATTAGGTGGAAGAAAATGAAAATAATATATGAAGTGAAGTGAAGATGTATAGAGAGGGAATGAGAGTGTGTATATATAGGTGGTTTCAGGTATTAAATGAGAGAGAAAGTATAGAGAGAGAGAGAGTGGGAGAGAAATGGGTTTTATGGGATATAAGTGTGCGTGGCTGCATAGTATTTGGGGTGAGCATGCAAAAGAGGGTATGTGGCAATTTTACAATTCACTGCAGTCATCTGTTTTGCTTATGTGTACTGCAAATCTGTTTCTTCATATAGATATGTAGATGCTGTGCCCAATTTTGAAGGCAAGTTTTACTATGCACCTAGACAATTAATTAATTCAAAATGGTCTAAATTTTTCTTTTAAAAGTATTTAATGGCTTTATATTTTATGGAGAGTAGAATTGATCTATGTGTTCTAATGTTTTTATCGAATTTTTTTTTAGTTGAAGTTCGAATCTCAAACCTTACATGTATTATTCATACGATCTAAATTAAGCTCACAAGAACAATGTTTCTACCGACTTACATATGCAACAAATGGTCTCAAATTTTAATAATGAATAATTTGTAGAATCGAACTTGAGGAGCACCTAAAACATTATATCCTCCTAATAATTAGACAAATAGTTTGAACACTACATCTTCATATAAAACGATTAAGTACTTTTATACTTGATACTTACTTAGCACCGAACGCATACGAATGGTACTATTCATGTACCCCGTATTGCTTTGTTATATTGTTGTTAGAAAAATTTGTCGAATTCTCATATATTTATGACCGCAATCTATTATTTTAAAAGGACTATCATCGTTGACATATTCTTTGTAAGTGTTCTTTAAACCTTAAAATCTTTCATAAACCGAACACCATTGCGCCATTCTAAAATTTTGATTAAAAAAAAAAGACAATATCCGTTGTTCTTCATACTTCGAACAATTTTCATATACACCAGTAGACCAAACATGTATAGAACCTGTCGATTTTAGAAGTTCCTTTCTTTCTGAATTACTTTAATTTGCTTTTTCTGATAGGCAATTATGTATTTGGGAATTGTTCTTAATTTAGCAAAAAATAAATTTTAGATTCATTTCTTTTACTTTATCTTATTTTCTGGATCTTCCTTTTGACTCTTAAGATGTGTTTTTGGAAAAATGTTACAGAGGCGTGGTTACAATCTTTGACTGATTGTTCATTTGAGTTAAAATCTTCAATATTGAAAATAAAATCTTAGGTGATTATTTTCCTTTTTTATGATAATATTAATTATTAATATTATCTCGTAAAGATGAAGTTATGAGTCTAAATAAAGACACAAGAGTTCCACCTAGGAAGAGGATTGGTTCTCTTCCAAAAATATAATGTGTTATGAGTTCCAAGTCGAAAGGATAGGTCCTAAACAAGTTTATAAATGAGTATAACTTTCACCTGACAAAAAGATTTTGTAAAATTTAATTAGGTCCAACTCAAATAATTCTAATAGGATCAGAGTGGATTTAAGATTTGTTGGATCACCTATTATCAAGTTTTCGTACTTAGGTCGATGATGTCCAACTCAAATTTTAAGATGGTATTAGAGTATGTTCAAGATTCGTTGGACCACCTGTTATCAAGTTTCTGCCATCAAGTCAATTTGGTCTAACTCAAATTTTAAGATGGTATTAGAGTCTATTTAAGATATGTTGAACCACCTGTTACAAGGTTTATGCTATCCGACCACTCAGATCACACTTCAGATATCCATAACATGATTGGTGTTAAGAGTCTCACATTAGAAGAGATGATTTGAAATGAGTTTATAAGTGAGAGAAATTTTCACCTTACAATGCAATTTTGTAAAATTGAGATAGGTTCAACTAAAAATGTAAGATAAATACAACAACCAAGTTTTATCTCACTAAATGGGGTCGGCTACATGGAACAAATTACGCCATAGTGTTCTATCATAAACCAAATTTGGATCAAACTCATTGACCTATAAATCCTTTCTAATGGTTTCTCTAATAGTTTTCCTAGGTCTTCCTCTACCTCTTTTAACCTGACTCTCCTCCATTTGATCTACTCTTTTTACGATGGCATCTACGGGTCTTCTCACTACATGCCCAAACCATCTAAGCCTATTTTCTACCAACTTTTCTACTATAGGTGTTACCCCCACTCTCTCTCTCTCTCTCTCATGGTGTCATTCCTATCCTATCATGTCTAGTCTTACCACTCATCAAGTGCAACATCTTCATCTCTGCTACACTTACTTGATTCTCGTTTTGACTCTTAACCACCCAACACTCTGTACCATACAACACGTCGATCTGACTGTTGTCCTATAGAACTTTCCTCTCAACTTATGTGGTACTTTCTTATCGCACAAAACACCTGAGGCATAGAGATTCGACAAAGTTTTAAGTCGGCTATCGAGGCCTAACACAACTCTCTTCTTTTACCCGAACTTGAGACCAGCCTTCGCATAATTAAAAAAAAAATGTAAGATATATAATAAGGAAAAAAAACTATTTTGTTAGTACTTTTATTTTTGGTTTCTTATAGATTCCTTTCATGAAAGAGAGTCTTATTTAAGACACTCAGGTACTATATATATATATATATATGGAACTTCTACGGTACACTCACAAAGTGAGGTGTATATATATATATATATATATATATATATATATATTTTTTTCTATTGAAATTCGCACATTACTTCGTAAATCCAACTCCGTTAGTATATTTTTCTATCTTCAAAAATTAGAATAACTGTTCAACTTTAGTCAGAAAAAACAAGTGAAGCGGTTGAACCAGAAAAAGATATGATGTATTATGATACTTTTTTTTGAAAGAATGTGATGTATTGTGATGTTATGCTATATACAGACAGACCGAAACATTGGTTGATTAATTAATAAATTGAGCTGCTATGTGACTAAATTGCAAAGATATAATTGAAAATTAGGTCGAATTGCATTATTTCACCAAACTACTATAAGACATGATATTATCATCCTATGCATTGCAATTTGCAAGTTATAAGTCAACAAAAGTCCCATCAAGTTTTCTCAAAAAAAAAAGTCCCATCAAGTTTATTTTTTTCTTATACTTAAAAGAAAACTGACCAATTAAAAACATTGAAGCTCGTACCCTAATCTCTTAATTTCAGATTGCTGATCAAAATATTGAACAAAATGTGGAGTTTTGAGATGCAACATTTCTATATTAATTTGTTTTAAGTTTAAAAAAAATAAATATATATCGAAGTCTTAAGGCGAGAAGTTGATGTGTTGTGCGTATTGTGTGTAAATTTTGCTAATCTCTAGGTACCGATCATTCCTATTAGTGTGTTTCATAGCAGACTGGGTCGGTAATGGCTGACATGTTTAACAACATTGATTCACCTATTAAAGTTAAATATTTTGTCTTTGATTGCATCACGGTAAGTTAGTAGTATCAGCAGTTCATGCAAATTATAAAATAAGTCCAAGCCTAGTGATTTCATTTAAGACAAAATGGTGTTAGGCTTGTTAAAGCAAATTAGTCCTTGCCATCATGATGACATAGACCAAACTTTTTAGGACCATCACTGCTTTAAAAACTTGTAACCGTAGTTTGAGATTTCTTTCCCTAGAAAGAATATTCAACCAACATAATGGAGGGGGCAACCATGACACTTTTCAAATATCTGATGGGCTGCCTGTTGAATTCCATGTGAAAGTAAGTGGCAACTTCAAGTTTTGGTTAGTTAATTGCATGCAAAGGGGAACCAAGTTACTGTCTTTTCTTGATTCATTTGCCACCTCCCAATCCCAATGACAACTCACAAATACATGAAAAAGGAGCCTCATGAATTGTGTGCCTTTTTTTTACATGAGAAAAAGGCAAAAGGGAAAAAAAATTACAAAAAGAGTATACTAGCTGTGATGATAAGCAATCTCCATATTATCTATTGTAAGCAACAATGGAAGCTTAGTTGAAGGGTCAAACACATTCAATAAATTGCTCGTAGACTCTGTACTATAAGTTTAACTAAAAAGTCAACACACATATTATTCTCTCTGAGAGTGTGACATAATTGAAAAGTCAGCACGCATATTTCCATGCCGGCGAGTGTAAACATCAACATGTTGCGCCAAATGAATAGTATGCATAGAATCAATTTAACAAATAATATCTCTTAGACCTTGCTCCCAACAAATTTAAATCTCATGTATTAATGAAGAATATCCGAGTAGTCAATAACCATTGGAAACCACGCAATAATTGTCTATCAGAGTCTCTAATTAAGCCATCAAATTCCGTCATTCCCATATTCATTTGGTCACTACCATCCACATTAAGGATATATGAGTCGAATGTCACTCTTCAACAAAAAAATAAATAAGTTGAAGTTGAATACTAGTAATCTCGTTATGCATACCGCTAAAAGCTTGAGATGATATTATCTATTATAACTTTTACGATTAATAGTTATCACAAAAATTAAATTCCAATATAACATTCATATCACAATTTTATTTTATTTTTACCATTAGTAGCTATCTATTTAACCTTAAGGAATGCCCCAACTCTCTCTCTTTTTTTTTACAAAAAGATCCTTTTGATTTGTATTATACTTAGAAGCTATCGGTAGTATTCTTGCTTTTGAATGAATGAGATTATTTTTTTTTAAAAAAAAACAAACTTAAGGACTCTTGGAGTGTCTTTGAATTTGGTTATAAAAAAATTCTAAGAAAATAAAAATTTATGACAATTCAAACGCTTCAATTGATTTTTTTTTCCTTCCATTTTTGCATTTTTTTTTTGGTTTCGACGAGGTATTCAAATTCATATTCTTAAGCAGCGGACTATTCTCACACTAACCCACGCTTGCTACACGTCAAATATGGATGGAAGTATGGGTTTTTTGGTTTTTCTTTCTTTTTCGTATCGCTTTGTTTAAACTATGTTGGACAATATATATTGGAAATGTTAAATGATTATACTCCCTCCAATCCTATTTATAAAAGAAATTTTGGTCAACAAAAATTGATGTATCCGGTTAACAATTCAGTCCAGGTCCATCAATTTTTTTTGACTAAATTTTCTCTTATAAATAGAACCGGAGAGAGTATTAAAAAGATAGGAAAAACTGTACCAAAAAAGAAAGGATAGAAAAATTGTTAGGGTTTGAGTTTATGTGTGGAAAGATGATGAACATGAGAGGAGAAAGAGATGAAGATGACGAACATGAGAGGAGAAAGAGATGAAGATGATGATGTTTTTAATTTTGATTTTTGTAAAATTATTATTAATTAATAAAAAAAACAGGTGCAATAAATTAATTAAATGGAAAAAAATTAAAAATGCCAAGTCAGCGAGACACCTCATCATTTTTATACAGTCGTCAACGATTCAGCATGCCACATTAGCTCATTAATTTAGTCAGATGACATGGGGTGTAAACCAAAGAATCTTTATTTTACAAGGGGAATCTTTAAGTTTTTTTTTCCTAGGTGGGCAAACCAAAAGACCCCCATATGGCAGGGGGTAAAAGCGATTTAACCCAATTATTTTTAGCATAATATGTGTGCAAAGTAGCTCTCAACAAGAGTCAAAGTACAACCAAAGAAAATCCAAATACAAAATAGGAAGTCTACCAAAGAAAAGCATCAAGTAGCTAAATATCTTCCTTCAAATAAAAAGTAGCTAAATATTCAAGACAATTAAGTCGATTGAGCCACCAAAGATTCAAATTATATTGGAATAGAGATTTCCTTTAATGCTGCAACTCCTAAGAAGAATATTTCCTTCTTTGCATTAGAGATAATTTACCTTTGGTTCTCTCTTGTATGCTCTCGACTTCTCATCTACCGAGTACTTTTCCAACACATACCCGATTAGGTGGATCCAATTGGGATTATCTTCGAGTAATGCCAACATATTTGCCTCAGACGTTTGGTGTTCATGGATGTAATCGTAACCCTTTTTGCTTCTGCAACACACTCACTCCTCAATATCATTTTACCATGAAAGCCCATAATACGACATCTACCTTCATATCCTGCGTCCTCAATTCTCTATATAGGAAACACAAGTATAGATAGGTCAGATGGAACTCACATGACCAAACTTACACCATTCTTAATACTGATGAAAGTTGTCTTAGCAACCCCCATCAGAGCTCGATTCATCGACTTGCTTCATCATTCTTTCAAAAAGTTGATCTATAAGTTCTCAGATCTCATCGCACAAACCTCTAATATCTTTCATGTTGAGCTCCAATAATTCATCACGGGTTATTATCATCTAAGAAATTGAATTATAATGATATTACATACTTTTTTTTTTTTTTTTTTTTTTTAAAAAATTAAAAAAAAAATATTTG
>Ga0228711_1006644_pt1 | contig 17073 bp, 9 predicted proteins | sample MedpolnodulmetaG_2_FD_177996 | JGI IMG/M metagenome (GOLD analysis project Ga0228711, IMG submission 177996) | Root nodule microbial communities from Medicago polymorpha collected in Santa Monica, California, United States - brown nodules | ecosystem: Host-associated > Plants > Roots > Nodule...
TTCAACTTATTTTAAAAAAAAAAAAAAAAAAAAAAATCTAATTTTTTTATAAAAAATAAAAAAAAAAAAAAAAAAAAAAAAAAAAAAAAAAAAGGACTGAAACATTTTTAACCTAAAGAAAACAAAACAAAAACAAAAACTATTTTCATGTGTAAATTATATTTTCAAATAGTTAATATTATGGGTAATAATTATTTTGGTCTGTAGCAAGCAGATATAATAATCTCTCACTATATTAAAATTTTAAAATAGTTTTTGATTGCGTATTTTGTTAATCAAAATAGTCAATAACGCTAAAACACTTTGTTAATATTGTCATATTAGTCTTTCAATATACTTACTTATTATTATATTGGTGTGAAAAAGTTAATATTGATATTAAAATAATATTTTAACTTTAGAGATTATTTTAACTAATAAAGTATACAATCAAAAACTATTTTAAAATTTTGATACATTGAAAGACTATTTATAACTACTTGTTTTACATTCACGAATCAAAATAACTATTACCTATATTAATAATATGAAATAATTTTAAGCTGAAAGTCACATTCGAGAAAAATAAAAATTGCAGGTAGACATATTTACTTTTTAACTTTTGAGGGAAACAATAATAATATTTTTACAAGTCCCCTAAAGAAAACTAATAATATTTTCCTTTTAAAAAAAACAATAATAATAATAATATTTTGACACATATAAGCCCTAAAAATCTCAGAAACACAAATTGGATTAGAGTCAGCCACTGAACTTAACTGCCGGAAAACGCAACCGGAGTTTGCTCGTCGCCCGTCGGGAAATCCTTCAGGTTTTCCTTTTTCCATCTATTGCATCGCCCGTCGCGATGCGATACCTTCGCAATTTGTGCCGCAAAACAGAAATGCTTCTTATTCTGCTTCCGAATTTAAGTTCATTTCTGTTGTGCTTTTTTTTGGGATTTTTAAACGCAAGTTATGATTTTTATAATGTTTTTTTAGTAGTTTTTGAAGTGTGAAAATGTTCATTTTACAAATTTTTCAGAATATTCTTTAACAAAGATGAAATGTTCATTTGAATTTTTATTTTTATTTTTGGAATTTTCAAGGCAAGTGATATTTTTTAATTATTTTTTGAAGTGTGAAATGTTGATGTTTGATTGCTGTTCTGATTTTATTAACATTGTTTTTTTTCTTTCAAGATTAAACAGAGTTTTATTGTTAGGGATGTTTATGATATTGTTTTAAATTTTAATTATGATTGTGATTGTAATTGCAGGGTAGAAAGAAGCAGAGAAGAAAATGAATAAGGATAAGATTTTCAAGTTAGCCAAGGGGTTCCGGGGAAGAGCAAAGAATTGCATTAGGATTGCTAGGGAGAGGGTGGAGAAGGCATTGCAGTATTCTTACAGGGATCGCCGGAACAAAAAGAGGGACATGCGATCCCTTTGGATTCAAAGGATTAATGCTGGCACCCGCATTCACGGTGTATGTCTTCTTTCTCCATTTCTCTATTTAGTAGCATGTGATGGCACTAGGTCATATGTTCTTTAGTTAGTATTTTGTTTACAATTCCGGTAGAGTTCAGGTGTTTTGCATGGTATTTAAGCAGGAAATTGTCAGAAAGAGTAAAACTTGGATATGGAAATCGTGCCACGATTTGTAACTTCGGGGCACGATTTTGCTGCCAATCCAGGGAGTTTTGCCACGTCAAAAATTGGCCCATGATCTCCAAAATCGGGCATTTGAAAGAAAACTTCTGATTTGTCATGATGTTTGTTAACCGAGACTCTTTGCTTTAGCATTGTCTGGAAACTTTGGACTGATTTCCTACCCTTCATTTTTATGCTTATCTTTCTTCTGTTAGTCATATTTGATTTGCTAAATCACTTTGATCAGTGATTCCTTTCCCTAGTCTTAAAATATCTAGGATCTTCAAAAATTGAATGTGCTGGAAGTTTGTCTGTCTATTGCTCTCTTGTCAATTCCTTTTCACTTACATTGTGTTTGGTAGAGGTGAAATTGAAACGAAGAGAGGGGAACGAGAGAATTAGTATAGAAACTCGGAACTTCTACCATTTGGTTTAGCCTAGATATTGAAGAGAGCGATTAAATTCTTGTGCGTTTCGCCATTTATGCGAAGTAATTGGGAGAGAGAACGTCTTTTTTCATCATGCCAACTTTGCCCCTGTCCTCAACAATTAATTGTAGTTCTGTTTCAATACTTTGCTTGACATTTTCCCAAAATGAACCAGGACACGGAGTTCGTTCTTCACCAACAGGGTGGGTTTGGTACCATCTGTTGCATGCATTATCCCCATCTCATAAGAACTCCTACTGTGAAATAATTTAGTGCTATTGATGATTCTATTACCAGATTAAGTGGGAGGAAAAAAATTGGGTAAAAATCAGCCCACTCTTTGTCACCTCTTAGGAAAATTGACTTATCGGCTGTCTTTCTGGTCCCTATGATGGACCTTTATATAGAATAAGAGAGGGCCAAGAATTCTTTTTCCCCGTGGCACATTTAGTTCTGGTTGAGGCTTTCTTTACCCGGTATAACAAGGCTCGGAAATTCGCAGCATTGCGACCTGACTCATCATAAGTTGGAGTGATGAATCTTGGCCCTCCCGAGACTTGTAACAATTTTCCGATTGAATTTAGAAAATTACAAACTTGTCTATTCCGTCATTATTTGACATGAGGAATTTAGACATTGATATTACAGTATTTGGTTATGTTTTTATTTGAATTTCTTGATGACAATTTTTGTTTGGTTGATGGTAATATTTAAGAATTTAGTTTTGTTTTTAAATAGTTTTTTTTATTTAATTTTTAACTCATAATAATAAGATACTCCCAGCAAAAAAATTATGATATACTATTGACTATTGTCATTTTAATCAGGGGTATTTGTGTCTTTTAAAAAATAGAAAACACTTCTTTCTCTTTATCTTCTTTTCTCTTTCTTCTATTGTAAACAACACATCAAATCTACTATATTTCTCGCCTCTTTCTCTCTTTTCACAACCAAACATAGTGTTAAAGCTCAGTTAGTTTTAAATGAGTTTCTTAGAAGCAAATTGGTTGGCTTAGTAGGAAGTTTGAATTGTTAAGTGAACATGCATCTGGATACTTAAATGGCCATGGACTGCATACCATGTATCAAAGGATCATTCAGCTACAACTCAGCATAACTATTATGTACCCTAGAGTAGCTAAGAGTAGTCTCTAACTGATCATGTTACTAACTCAATCTATTTTAACAAACTCAACTGACACGTGTCAGTGAGTTATGCTAGCTGCTGGCTATTACCAGTTAACTCTATAGGTCTATATAAGGACCATAACTGTATCTGTAACAGAATCAATCATCACAATATAGAATCAGTTTCAGAGACCAATGAATCTCCACAGTTGAGTTCACAAATCTAATGCCATGTGTGTGAATGATACTTTCTATCCTCAAACATACTAACCAAGCGATGCTGCGTCTGGAATGTGTAAATTTTCTCTCATGTTAATACCTCCATGGCTTCTTTCATGTTTTAAGCATGGACCTATACTTCTGCATAACTTTTTAAACTGCATGCAGTTTGTGTGTGTGCAATCTTCTGAAATTTCCTTTGTCAAACTGTTTTTTTTGCTTTTATTTGCAGGTCAATTATGGGAACTTCATGCATGGGCTGTTGAAGGAGAATATTCAACTTAACAGAAAGGTTTTGTCAGAGATATCTATGCATGAACCCTATAGTTTCAAGTCATTGGTAGACATATCACGAAATGCATTTCCTGGAAACAAGAATGTCGTTGTCCCTCCAAGAAAGGTGTCCTTTTAGAGCATTTGGCACTTCAGCAAACATTTAGATGTAGTTTATGTCAGAATGGTTATGTATGTTTCAGGATTTCGGATTTAGTAATCTACAAATAATGACTAGTTTTGTATGCCTATGATTCATACTCTTCAGTGGTTCTTAACCACTTGATTTCCCCCCTCTAGTTTTCCTTTCATTTGCTTCGATGTCTGTAATATTGTACAATTACAATGAAGCTTAGTTGTGATTGGCTATGTAGAATATTTGCTGCCATCATAAAATAGAAAATTCTTCAACATTTTATAAATTTTCTAGTCCTTAGTCCCTTCTAAACCAAAAATTACATGTTGATAGCGTTTCGAGAGTTTATATTATGACACTCCTTAGGGGGGAAAAATCCAAGTTTTATTTCTGGAATTGAATATTAGGATGACCCAATTCAGACTTGTAGATTAGTCTCATAGCGAGTCCGAAATACTTAAGCTGGTGGAGATACTCTTGGGGCATCCACTGCAGAACTAAATGCCATAGTTATGGTGAGTTCAAACAAATACATGTTAAAATTGGGAAGACTGAACACTCATGCATCTCCAGATTATATGGTTAAACAACCAAATATATGTAATAAGTTATTTTAAAGTAGCTGCGACTATTATTTCAATTTTGCCTGTAAGTAGTTGGAAAAAAAAATTAACAAAAACATAAGTAGCTGAAAAAAAAATAACAAAGCATAGTACAACAAAAGAGTAGCAACAAAAGGAAACAGACAAGATGGATGTCAAATGGGGTAAGCATCAGTGACTGCGTTTAAAACATGGAACTTCAATCAAAGTAACTGCCAAGCAACGCTCTCATGAAGGAAAGGACCACATTTTTGGAACATTACTAGTAATGTCACCCTTATAAAACCCACCCCACCAGTATGGTTTGCAACATATACTGATCAAGACATATTTTGTGGAGAGTCAATATAGGCAACACCAACACACATGAAAATGGTGTTGAAATTAACAATCTTATTCACGTTGTTCTCCTTGGTCATTTTAGCACTGGCAAATGGTTCTAATGCTGGCAAAATTGCAATTTATTGGGGCCAGAATGGAAACGAGGGCACGTTAGCCGAGGCTTGTGCCACAGGGAACTACGAATATGTGATCATAGCCTTCTTACCTACCTTTGGTGATGGACAAACTCCTATGATCAATCTAGCTGGTCATTGCGATCCATACAGTAACGAATGCACTGGCTTAAGCTCAGACATCAAATCATGTCAAGCCAAAGGCATCAAAGTATTGTTGTCACTAGGAGGAGGTGCTGGAAGCTACTCAATTGCATCCACACAAGATGCAAAAAGTGTAGCAACTTACCTTTGGAATAACTTCTTGGGTGGACAATCTTCGTCTCGCCCTCTTGGCCCTGCTGTTCTTGATGGTATTGACTTTGATATTGAAGGAGGATCAAACCAACATTGGGGTGATCTTGCCAGGTACCTTAAAGGATATAATGGGAAGAAAGTTTACATAACTGCAGCTCCTCAGTGTCCATTTCCTGATGCTTGGATAGGAAATGCACTTACAACAGGCCTCTTTGATTATGTTTGGGTACAGTTCTACAATAACCCTCCTTGTCAATACAATCCTGGTGAAATTAGCAACCTTGAAGAAGCATGGAAGCAGTGGACATCAGGCATCCCTGCAAACAAGATATTCTTGGGGTTACCTGCTTCTCCAGAGGCTGCAGGTAGTGGCTTCATTCCTGCAGCTGATCTTACTTCCACTGTGCTACCAGCTATTAAAGGTTCTGCTAAATATGGCGGTGTTATGCTGTGGTCTAGGTATGATGATGCTCAGAGTGGTTATAGCTCCTCCATCAAGAGCCATGTGTGATATCAAAATTCATCTAGTAGTATTGTATATGTAATGTGTGATATTTATTTTTGTACTGGTTGCTGTATGTTCAAATATCATAAGTCCTATAATATGAAAATGTTTTGTTGAAATATCTAATGCATGAAGCATGACTCTTAATTCTTTTGTTTGAAAGGTTCTTGGTAATTGGTATGTTAAAGAAAGGGAGCTTTGGTAGTAAACATTCATCCGGTAGTTAACTACCGGATGTGTATTTAGGGGACCTTAGAGACATTGGGGAGCCTAAAGAGAAACGTTAAAAAAGTATTAATCATTCATATGTTGTTATTGTGGATTGAATGTTAATGACGTTGTATTAACCCTTCAGACATTTTTTTTCATTAACAAGACCTGAACTCTGAGACTTTGAAAAAAAAACCAAATTATTTGCTACTTAGACTAACAAACAGACGATCAACATTCATCATCATCATTTCAACAACAGTTATTTTGAAGGACTGTTAGTGGTATGAAACTCAACCAATAATTATTAAAAATATGTTATCAATATTTTCCAATACAACAACTATAAATAAAAAATAAATAAAAAATCATGAAATAAATAAATAATGATACATTGACCACCCTATGTGACTACCCTCCATTGTACACCCTTATGTGGCATTTGTTTAGTGGATGAGAGAGAAATGAATGAGAAATGATATTTGAACAGCCATTTTTTACAACTTTTGTGACAACTTTCTCTCTCATACTCACATTATCTTTTTACTTTTTTTTTGTTGACAAAAACAAAACGATATTCATTCATTCAAATCGATAGAGTACATCATTCAACACCCCTAAAAACATAAATGATGAATCCGCGAACAAACTCGCAGCATCCAAGTTAATAACATATAACGGCATAATGCCTACAAAAATATATGATAAAATTAAAGTGACCGGAATACCCTTGCCTCCGGACCTGCAACGTTGACATCCAAATCTTTGATTGAATAATTGATCTTTCAATATGAATCAAATGAACACCGCACCAAGACGGGAAATCAAACAACGCCGCACAAGACGACGAACAACACACCACCACATTCGGATGACGAAATCACGTAGATAAAAAACCTAGATCTATGTGAAAGTCACTTATTTGGATTGAAATGGCTAGAAAAAGATGAAGATGGGTGATTTCAGGTCAAAAGTTGTCCCAAAACCACTCCTCAATGAAGAAGTTGAAAGAGAAAAACTAGGGCCGGCTTGTTGGAGAGGAAGAGAGAATTGGAACGGATGCTCTCACAAATTAATTGATAATTGCTAGCAAATCAAAGTAAGTTTTTATCTTTTTACTTTCTTTCTCTATTGCTTTGGTTTTTGTATCAATATCTCATTTTCTTTGTAAAACTTAGGTTGTCTAAAAAGTTGTCATATAAATGGATGTTCAAATAACACAACTCGAAATAAATTGATAAAAGGTAAGAGAAATATGAATAAAAAATGTGTGGTATATGAGTGGTATGGAAAAAAAAAGGTTGTCAACCCATAATTTTCCTTTCTCTTGACACAGTCATCGCAAAAGCAAACATGTTATCTATGAATCATATTCACTACAGTTAGACTTTTCTGTTGTCTATACATTAAGCTGGCTCTCTCTGTTTTTCTTTTTGAACTATCTCTTCTCTCTAACAAATGGGGGTTACTCAAGAGATTTCATCTTTACGAAATCTAAATTCATTATTTATCTAATCTAATAGTTTATTATTATCTGAGAAGCTCAGTTACTCCTTCATAACTATATATCAAAACTCCTTTGAAAAAGGAAAGCATGGCCACAAAAACTACAATCAACTAAACTGGATTGTTGAAACTAAATGAATTCAATTGCACCACACAAAAATTAATAGTTTAAACCAAATTCACACTGAGCTGTTTCTTTTTCTCTGAACATTTTTTTTACGCATTTTTTTTGAACATATATGGCCTATAATAAAACATATATGGCATAAGAGCATTCAGAAGAGATGGACCTCCTTTAACAATTTTATTAATGAATAATAACAAAATCAAACTCTTATCTCTTAATTTACACCTTATGAACAATAATACCTAACATAATAAAGATGCTTAATATATATAGAAAAAATTATACAACAGAAGTTCAGCATGACAATATTGCATGAAGCTCCAACATGAGAGAATCCACCCTGCTAACCAGCTTATCCTTTTCCTTTGTTGCAAAAGCTACCCTTCTGAGCTAACCTGTGTATTATTGTTTGTATGTATACCTCAAATAATTCCAGTCCACTACTATTTGTGATATTAAAAGCACCACTTATTATTATTGTTTTGGGTGAATCACCACTTAACTTTTCTAACAAAAGATAAAACCACTATTCTGAAATTTCAAGGATAATAAGCACTTTTACACCCTGCTCATCTTCCATTTCAAGCATCTTTCTACAACGTCTAGTCCAATGAGTTCCTTTACCACAGGCATGGTTGCAGGAACCGGTAACTGAAATGTTGAATCAGGTTCATCCAAGTTGCTCCATGAAAGAAGCTGTTTCCTTGCTTCTTTGATAGCTGCTCTTGTGGCACAGTGAACTGAAGCTGCTAGAAGTAGGGGCGGCTCACCAGAAGCTGCAACACAAATTTCATTTAATTTTTTCAATTAAGAATTTTAAACTGACAAATATCATTTAAAGAGAAAAGGTTTTAGTTGTTATTAAGAATTTCAAACTGGAAAACATGAAGCTTTCACAACTTCATTCACTCACAAAAATAACAAAAGCTGCAACATGCTTACAAGTTACAACCAACATTCCATTTTCTCATACAATTATTCAGATAAAATTTAACTCCCTATCTCAAGTATAAGTGCTGTGACATTATGAAAACAGTATTAAAATAGGATTTGACTCGTCTAAAGTGAAAAAATTTAAGCATTGATATTACAACGCACTCGTTATTTATTATACATGTGTATAATATCTACCCTTTTTTTTAAAAAACTCGGTATCCGATTCAAGAATCAACTAATCCGAGGGGACCAATCCCACCGCCCACTTGCAGGGGCCCTGTTTAAAGCCAGAGCAAGCTCTGTATGGACTTAGCCCACCGAAATTGGCACCAGAGGGAATCGAACCTGAGACCTTTGGAGGAGCAGAAGACTCCAAGATCCCAAGCCAACCACTAGGCCAACCCCAAATGGGTTTATAATATCTACCCTTAAGTTTAATCAATGGTTGATTATACTCATTTTACAATCTACAGTGAATTTCTCATTTTGGAAGAGCCGGATCCTAAAATAAATACTAATATGAAAACATAAATTAATGCATATCCAGAATTTTAAGAACTTGATCCATACCCTTTGAGGAAAGCACACGATGCTGGTTATGTCCACTGTTGAAAATTTCAACATTAAACTGTTGAGGAATAGTGTCTATTGTAGGGATTTTGTAGTTCCATGTGCCATCTGCCAAAGATAAACCATTAATGTCTGTTTCATATTCTTCAAGCATGAAGAACCCCAATCCCTGGACAAAAGCTCCTTCAATCTGCAGGATGGTATCATATTGTTATTAGCTGATTCAAGAGAACAATCCAAATCGGTCTATCCCTTTGCGCATTTACCTTACAGTGTTTGGTCCAAAGGAGGGTGCAAAAAATAACCATCCTTCTTGTTATGTTTGCAAAGGGAGAGGAGAGAAAGTAAATCTAATCTACTATTATATCCTTATAAAAATTAGTAAAATATTTTATGATTGTGTTACAAATTTCTGTCTTTTTCCCAACAATGGTTATAATTGGGAAAAGGTATTAAATAGACCTTGGATTTCTAAGACATCAATACTTTTGAAACAAAAATAGAAGACTAAAAATATTAATAGCTGTGGAATAGAAGGACTAAATAAAATATTCTTGGGCCTCCAACTCTTATATTAAGATAGCCCTTGATTAGGGTTGAGCTTGTAGCATACCTGTCCTAAATCCACAGCAGGGTTGAGACTTTGTCCACAATCGTAGATAATATCCGTTTGAAGAAATTTGGTTTCTCCAGTCAGAAGATCTATTTCCACCTGAGAAATAATTTTCATTATTTAGAATGATGGCATAAAATAATTCAGCTCAGTTACTTCAGTAATACGACTGGTGTGACAATTTAAGTACTTTACATTCAATAAAAGTAGCTTTTAATGAACTTAAACCATTAAGGTTTGAGATGTGCATAGAAAAACATGTTACCTCACTTACTGCAGCACCATAATTAACGTACATCATCGAGTTATTGCTGGGTACGTAAAATGAAGATGCTGATAAGTTCACAGATTGCATGTATGCCTGCAGATTGATAAATAGTAAGCAAAAGAAGAAAAATAATTATCTGCCCTCAACTCCATAGCACATTTAGTCCCTCAGTATTTTCCAGTTTAAAACGGTTGGATTATTCTCCCATAAATTGTGAACATGCTAAGTGCCACTTTCCGCACACATACTATTAGACCTTAACAGGAAAAGGTTGAGGCAATGTATCTCATGCACAATTACAAATACAAAGATATACCTCATGCACAATTATAAGTACCATGATAGATGCATCAATATGAAATGAAAAATACAAGTTTCTATAATTTACTGCAGACAACAGTGAAATTTAAACATAAATAGTTTCTTCATATGGATTGTAAAGAGAGAAAACAGATAAAATACTATTTCTGTTGCACTCATGATTACGATGTTCTCAAAACATCTTGCGGAAGAGAAATCTATCAATATTTGAAATTAAACTCTGCTAACATAACAGTAATGTAGCTACCTGAAGAATAAGTGTCTCCCACTTGATAGAGCCCATTTCTTCCTGCAGCTTTTCCTTGAGAGGCTTCAACCTTTCAACCAAGATATTGCAGCTAAGCCTAACTGCTTCGCAGCTTGCCTCTGATGTAGTACTCCCAGCAGTGAATCCCCCTTGAATCAAGCTCACTGTATCTGCTTGTACAACCCTTACTTTGTCCAAGAGACTTCCAGTTCCATCACATTGAATTGTACCGAGGGCGAATGCAGCCATTTGTTTAACCTTTGTCCAGAGACCCTGACCAATTTCAATTCCACCAACTTCAACAACAACAGAACCATCGGACAGAATACTCACTTTTCCAGGAGTTGGTCTTAGAGTCAGTTGAATAACAACTGGTACTCGAGAAATTCCCCTTTTTTTCCAAGTACTGATTCTGTTAAACTCTTTCACCATCTCAATTCTTTGTTCATAATTTGCAGCAACGGCTAACTTACTCCATATTGAAGGCAAGGTATACTCAAAAGGTTCGCCTGAAGAATGCTCATAGAATGACTGAAGACTTGTGTGTGTGTGAAGATTAATGCTTCTCACGGAATCTACATCCATTGAAAGTGTAGCTGCAACATTTTCTACTATACCTTCAGCAATGAATGATCCCTGTAGTTCCCCAGGGCCCCTCATTGCAGATCTACTGGGAAGATTTGTTCTGCATACCTTTATATCAAAAGATAGCGCACCCCAGTCATACTTTTTTAGTCCACAAACTATGCTAAGTGGCAATGCTGCACTTATATCAACATATATACCAGCATTGATCAATATCTCAAGCTCTAATGCAGTGATTTTCCCATCATTCTTAAACCCGACACTGTATGTTATCTTCATGGGATGCCTTCCTCCAGCCATTATCATATCAGTCTTTCGATTTAGATACATCCTGACAGGGCGGCATAATTTCTGTGCAGCGAGTGCACAAGCTGTAGCAGTCTGCATGATATGGTTGTCAGTACTTCAGAGTTCAGAAATATTTGTCTATATGTACATAGTTCTCATGTGGTTTTAATAAGACTGCTTGGATTTAATGCGGAATAATTAATGTTGAGCGGTCTCAAATTTAATTTCAAATGGTATCTTAGATTCCTTTTCTTCATTATCGTTTAATATCAGTGACTTCTCCAAACTACAGAAAATCCAGCAGTCATGTTTACGCACTGCAATACTTAGCAGTTAATGGTACTACAAAAGTGATTTTTTTTTATTATTTTTAAATAAATAAAAAAATTAAAACACAACTTCGGACTTACAGATATTGCTTTTATGGCCTTTCCTCCAAAACCTCCTCCAACCCTTCTTGTTATTACTCGAACATTACTTTCAGGAATACCAAGGCATCTTGCAATAGTAGAATGAGTGAACTCAGGGCATTGACTTGAAGAGTAAACTGTAATGCAATTGTCTTCGTCTGGCACAACAAGTGCAGTTTGTGTTTCCAAATAGAAATAGTATTGAGACCCAAGTTTCATCTGGATTTTGCATTGAGATAAATAGATGACAATGAATAAGTTTGACCAATATATATATAACCAATTACACCTTGATTATACCGCAGCAAAATTATACATCTGATTAGAAACCAACGTAGATGACCATAAAGTTATGAAATCAGAGAAGGATGTGAAAGAAAGAAGAAAAATAAATATATTCCATGTACCTCAGCAGAAAGAATCTTGTGATCAGCATCTGCCATTCCTTTAGATATATCACCAACATGTTTTGGGTAGAGAAAAGGAGGAACTTCAAAAAAGCTTGATCTTTTAACAGCATCTTCAACAGATAGAATAGGTGGTTCAAGGTTTTCAAAATCGTAATCGACAATGGTTGAGTTTGCTGCCATATCTGCAAATTTCTGACTATCTGCAACCTACAAAACCTATTGGTGAGTAATAAGGTAGTGTGTCGCACATCAATCTCCAAAGTAATGAGAAATAATCTCTAAATTGTTGGCTCGGCAAAATGAGGAATTTAAGAACTAACCACAAAGGCTAGACGGTCTCCAACACATCTGGCAATCTCTTCTGCAAATAAAGGTTCTATGCCAAATATTGTCTTTGCTCCAATGTTTTCCCCACCACTGGGAATGTCTTTACTTGAAATGATGTCTTTCACTCCATCCAGCCGCAATTCAGAGCTGAGTTTTATACTCCTTACCCTTGCCAATGGTTTTTCACTATAAATATATGCTCCATGCAGGCAATTTGGTGGTGAAGGAATGTCGTCCACAAATACAGCCTCTCCTGTGTACAATTCATTCATGAATAATTGATACTTGATAGAAATTAAAACAATTATTTATGAAAATTCATATTTGACAAACACCGAATCAGAATAAAATAAGTGCCATGACTCATCCTCTAGAAAATGGAATTTTGCATGAATATAGATACCAGAATCTGTCATGTAAATATTTAAGCTCGCTACTTCGAAAAATTGGTAGAAATGCAAAGGAAGAAAATAAATAAATAATAGAAATCAGTCAGTATATTAAATAAAATCTTTCCTTAAAAAAAATTAATTCACATCTAGATGACACAAAACAAACCTGAAGCTTGAAGTGCAGCTCCCGATTTAATGATTGGCTTTCCAATGGGGTGATATTCATTTCCTGCTTCAAGGACTTGCTTCCCAGATGACAATAATGTTGGAGTTTTTTCATGATGGACCAGCTTCTGATTCTCTTCCAATTCAAAATCCTTCACATAAGGCCATTTAGAATATCCGTTTACGTAAAAGTTGGTCTCTCCATCAGAATTTTCAATTAGAGTGTTAAAAAACTGAAAAACAAAACCAGCTGCTAAACTTGAACGGTAAGTTGTTTTTGTGTTTTCGTCTTTAGGTACAATAGTGGCTGTAATCAAATTGACAGCTTCATACACAATGCCAACAGTTAACATCTTTCCTATTAAAAACTCCTCAACATTTTTTGCTCTGATTGCTTGCTTATTCCCACAAGCACCAAAAGACAGCCTACAAGCATCTATCATGGACCCACCAGAATTATCACTTGGAGACACCTCAACAAGGAAAGCAGCATTTAAGTATGGAAGGGCATTTCCAAGCGGTCTAGGAGAAGCTCGGTAAGTTTCAAAGTGGAATCTATTTCTTCGTTCTGAAGATGTACTTTTAATAGTTTCCAAACTTGAAATTTTAATGCTTAAAAGTATACTTTCCAAACTTAATGGTGGTCTTTCCAGAAATTCCTCCAATGTTATCCATTCAAATTGTGTGCCATTCATTATATGAACCATTGAGTTCACTGCAAGTAGTATTGTAACAATATCCGAGGGAAAATTGTTCTTTTGTGCCATCACCAAATTGCCACCTACACTGGCTGTATTCCGAATAAACCCAGTGGCAACTTTACTCATATGGTCAGCAATCTTTTCAAGTATCATTACAAAGTCTGAGATAAAGTCACTCTTGCTTTGCTGCTTTAGTACTTCAATAGCTTTAGATATGGTTACTGCTGCTCCAATTTCAATCCCTGATTGATCCTTTCTGATCTTTGAGAGCTCAGAAATGCCCTTCAAATCAATATATTTATCATAGCCTTCGTTATCTTTGTAATATCCCATACCAGTATTATTCGCGACAACTTTTATCTTGACTCCATTGGCATCATTGGCATGGTTTAAATTCAAAATGTTCTGAAGCTCCTTTATACTGGTGGGCCTGTGCCAACTGTGTTTCTCAGAGGCTATGAACAAATCATTCTTTATTTCCTTCAAAAACATAGGAAATTTAACATTCTTGTGCTGGTGATCATATCGAGGCAGTTTACTAAGCTGTAAGTCCTTGCTTTCTCCTTTTCTCCAGAAAGAGTTCAACCCCAAATCCTCCATATCAACATCAGCAGCAAAACTTTTGCAGGCATCAGCAATGGACCGATAACCAGTGCAGCGACAAAGGTTCCCTGCAATAGCCTTTTCAGCCTCAGAAACAGTAACTTTTGAGAACCCGGAAGGTGGCTCTTGACAATTAGTCTTCTTCTCGGCATTAACAAGAGTCCCGAAGAGTGAAACACACATTCCAGGGGTACAAAAGCCACATTGAGAAGCATGGAATCCTGCAAATCTTTCATGAATTGGATGCAATCCTTGTTTACTATTTCCAATGCCTTCACTTGTTGTTATTGAACATCCATGTATGCTACAAAGTAGTGTGAGACAAGAGTTTGCCGTAAAATCCTCGACTCTGTCAACTAAAGGATCATATTTTGAGATTAAAACTACACAAGCACCACAACCACCTGCAACCAACAATGCCAAAATGTAAATTTCAAAGTTGAAATGAAAATTGAGCGCAATTATTCATTACTTTTTAAAAGTTAACATCAGAAAGAAAGAAAAATAGTAACAATAATAAGAGGAACCATTATTGTCAAGAGAGATTGTTTTGCATATGCTTTGATTGAAACCCAGTCTCTATTATCAATTGTGGTGAGAGGATTTATACAGAACAGTACAAAACAGAATAGGATTAACAAACACATAACTAACGCTGACAGTTGATGCCAGAATAACCAACTCTAACAAACTTTGGGTTGTTACAAATACTCTAATACGCGCCCTGTAAACTCAAAGGTGATTAAATGAAAGTCAACACTTTGAGTTTGCTAAGAGTTTCTGGAAAACGAGTGTAAGAAACAGGTTTGGTGAAAGAATCTGCTGGTTGATCAGATTGCAGGAACATGACTGACAATTTGTTTGGAAATTGACTTTCTTATGGACAAAGTGAAGATCCATTTTTAGATGCTTGGTGCTAGCAGAGGAGTATAACACAGAGATCGTAACAAAACAGCGTGGAAATTAGAACAAACCATTACCCTAGCATGCCGAAGAGACTGATCCAAACTATTCCACTATGTACATAGTGGAATTTGAACAGATAGCTATTGTCTCCCGATATGTTACTTAGTATTATAAATGTAATCAAATAGCCACTATGACGACATTATGGCATTGTTGCGTAGCAGAAGTTTAATAAACCGCTATTTCTTGAGTTCCGCAAAAAGCTCAATTTTCGGCTTCAGTGCTACTGGTGTTTGTTTCTTAGCAGACCAGGAGATCAAATTAGGTACACAGTAAAATCATTGATATAACTGAAGGATATTGTCTACACAATGATCAAATTAATCCCATTTTCAAAAAGTTATTTAATTCTTCTATTATCTTAGCTTTGAATATGTAAGCTTTTCAACAAACAACCATAAACATGCATCACAAATCATGAAATCTTTGAATTCTCAACAATAGTTCATATAAAAAAGTCAACTTTTTATTGGAAAATAATTCCAATAAAAATTCATTCAGGATTTAACTAAGCTAACATCCATAATCATGAAAGTATGACATTAATTTCATTGAAACAGAAATAAAGTATAATAATCCATTAAAATGAGTATCACAATCATTAAAACTTCAAAAAATACAAAGTCAAACATAGAGAAAATAAAAACTAATGTATGATTATGAATATGATATACCTTCACCACAACCAAGTTTAACACTCTTGAAGCGAGTTTGAGTACGCAAGAATTCAAGCAAAGTGGTTGATGGGTCAACTTTGGACAGCTCAAATTTTTCACCATTAACACAAAAAACCAAACTTGTTTGATTTTTCTCACTCTTCTTCACTTCCATACTTCAGTAAACTGGTTTTCAGTTTTCAGATGATTAAAGCAAGTTAAAATGTAAGTGCATTCATTTGTAGTAGTATTTATAATCGATTATTAAGTAATAATAGCTTATTGAGAATAAGAAGAAGAAAAAAGTGATTAAAAAAATGGAAGTGAATGAAGTGAGTGAGACAGTAGGGTAGCGTAGCGTGGGAACATTTGAAGATACTCACTCACTGTCCTTCCCACCGCCCCCAATCTCACTCTTTACGGTCATGTGTTTCTTTCTCTACTTTCCACACAAAAATTATTTTAATTTAAGTGAATACAATATTATATGTATTTATTTGCAGTCGTAGAGACTGATCGTTTGAGTTCAACAGCAGTTAAAAGGCTTAAGTATTCTAAGATTAATTCTAAAAAAGTTGCTGAATGTGTAACTTTTGCCACGTGACGCGCATAATTAAAAAAAAAAAAATTCAAATATTCTGAAAATTCTTTTTTTAAATTAAAAAAATTTGAAAATTTCCAATTTTTTTCTTCATATTTCAAAAAAAAAATTCAGTATTTTTAATTTTAAAAAAAAATTTTTAAATTTTTAATGACGTGGACTGCCACGTGGCCAAAACCATACCATGTCAGCAAAAAAGTGGGGTCAGAAACCTTTTTAAAACAAAAAAAAAAATTGCAGGGATGTTTTTCAAAAAAAAAATTCAGGGACGAAAACCAAAATGCGCCCAAATTATAGGGACGAAATGCATATTTAAGCCTTTAGGTTATACTAATTTGCGCCCTCTGACTTTAACAAAGAACGTGTGTCATGATTTCATATGTTCAAAATCTACAAATCAAAATGGAGTAAATAGGCAATTACCCCCTGAAATTGTAAGTTTCGTCAATTACCCCCTTGAAATTAACAAAACTTCAATTATCCCCCTAAAATTGCACA
>Ga0228711_1006645_pt1 | contig 17071 bp, 12 predicted proteins | sample MedpolnodulmetaG_2_FD_177996 | JGI IMG/M metagenome (GOLD analysis project Ga0228711, IMG submission 177996) | Root nodule microbial communities from Medicago polymorpha collected in Santa Monica, California, United States - brown nodules | ecosystem: Host-associated > Plants > Roots > Nodule...
TTAATTTTTTTAAAAAAAATTTATTTTTATTTTTTTTTTTTTTTTTTTTTTTTTTTTTTTTTAATCTCAATGACTAATTTAAGTTTGTCTTAAAGAATCAAGAAAATTGTTTTTTTACATCAAAAGTTTCCTAAAAACCCATGCAAATGAGAAATTATCATCAATGGTAGTTAACCGCTAAAAATATTAACAATAGTTAACTACCGCTAAGCCCCAACAGTAGCTAACTATCGCTGAATTTCTTTCTTCAATTTATGTTAGACCCACCTACAGTTTGATAGGTCAGGTCTTGGTCTTGATTGTGAGTGAAAAAGTCTCGAGTGCATGGTAGACCCACTTACACCTAATCAATTTCTATTCTCTCTCCTCACCAACTCATTCTTTCCTCAACCTCTTTCCTTACATCTTTCTCCAAAAACCCAAAACTCTAATGGAACGCAACAAGTGCCTCATAAATTTATCATTGTTTGTCTAAACGAATTGCTTTAAGCTCTACTAATTAACATGGAATCCTTGATAAATAACATGTTTATTTGGTTTAAAATTTCGAATGTTTCTTCCTCTCTCTTCTAATCTATTACCACTATCTTCTTATCTCATGTAACCTCATTTATAGGACAAAAGAACATAGAATCGGTTTAAAGGACAATAATACACAAATTTGACATAAGCTTGGAAAAGAAGGGTAAAAGAACATATTAAAAAGGACTCAAAGAAAAGATTAAAAAAAATTAAAAGAGAGCTGCATCTAGTAAATTGAAGAAAGAAATTCAGCGGTAGTTAACTACCATTTGAGCCCAGCGATAGTTAACTACTGTCGATTTTTTGTGCGGTAATTAACTACGATTGAGGATAATTTCATCATTTTCATGTTTTTCGAAAACTTCTGATGTCAATAAAGCTAACTTTCAAGAATCAATGGCTATAATTTTTTACGGTGCACTTAGTTGTATTTGAGAGATTGAAGGGGAAGAACCGGGAAAAAGAAAGAAAGGAGTGTAAGGAATATAAGTGGAGAAGGCTTTTGAGGATTATTTTTTTTATAAATACAAAATTCCATTAATTTGGGAGAATTCAAAATGCATTAGAATATGATTTGGAGGGTTTTCGAGAACTTTCATAAATTCCTCAAATATAATATATGTTGTTATAATACTCTTAAAATTAAAAATATTGTTAATAGTGAACATTCGTTTATCATTCTCTATAAACTCACCATTTTAAACAAACTTGAAAATTTCTCTTTCCCCCTAATCCTCTCCCACCAAGGTTCTCACCTCTTCAATACGGGACTATCCACTAATCCCAGTTACTTGCATCAACATATGCATGCCATTTACCGGGAAGTCATCACATATTATTGATACATTCGACATCTAAAAAAGCCAAAGAAATCAATTTTAAGGGGCACTGTGCATTTACAATATCAGTATCCCAATGAACAGATTTAGACCAATACTGTTATTCATGTATTTTCCTCTTCCTATATCTACATTTGGTATTCTCCTGCTATTGGACAAAGACATACACAGCTGATTTTATGCTTTTCCATCTTGAATCTCCGACGAAGTGCTAAGCTTGCCTCTGCTTTCTGATGATGGTGTGCCTTCATCTACACTTCTCTTAGCCTCTGTGCTCTGCAGATTCTGTAGCTGATTTTGCAGAATCTGTTTAAAAGTGGGAGAGGGAAGATCTATTGTGAGTTACTATAATCAATTTCATCTCCACTCAATATGCAATCCAATTTTTTTATCAAACAAACTAATTACACAGTGAAAGAAAAAGAAGTGTAATTGTACCTCAATCTGTTGCTGTAGAATGTTTTTATGAGCTTCCAGATGAGACTTTGAGATATTTGGATCATTTTCAAACCCCTCTCCATAATTCAAAGGGGTCATGTATGGTTGGGAAGGAAGAAAATGGAAGTGTCCCATTGGAGGAAAGGGTACATTTGTTGGCCCACCAGGGATATGAAACTGATTTTGTGCTTGTTGACTGGAAGCTTGTTCTCTTTCTCCATTAAGATCAACACTGGTAGATTCAGAAACTGGGGGATAATTAGTGTACCCAGGAGATCTGTAAATTTGAGAAAAAGCCATACTTACTTAGTATTAAAACACTTTAAAGACTAATTCAATATTATCAATATTTTGAGTTGACGTAATCTATGAAGAGCAAGACCACAAAATGTTACTTTGCTTTATTAAACAGCCAACTTAGCAAACATGTGAACTAGGTGGAAAAATAATGAGTAAAAATGAAACGAAGCAATTCTCATTGTCACCAGAACTCAATCTTTCAAAAACTTTCTCGAAAGGAAAAGAATAATCAAAACAGGAAAACAATAGTGGAAAATAATCTTAGGCTGTCAGGCCCTAAGATTAAAATTACATGCTTTCGAAGTATAAAATATAGAAATGCAATCGAAAATGAAGCAAAATATGTGAGAGGAATTCCGGAGACTGAGAACTATTCTGAAGAGTATTACACAAGGCTCTCATATGAACAGGCCTTGGTGCTATACTCTGCGTAGCTGTAGTAGTTAGATCAATTATAACCAGCCACAACATAGCACAGATTTCATGAGCATTTCCAACAAAAAAAAAAGGTATATTGGGCTCGTTTGGATTGGCTATTTTTGAGGTTATGAAAAATAGCTTATGCAAATAAATAAGCTTTAATTTTACATATTTATACTAACAAAAAATTGTATCTTCGTAAGCTGTTTTTTCATAAACTAACTTGACAAGCTTATGAATAATACATAAAAGCTTATTTATTTGCGTAAGTTGTTCTGCATAAGCTCAAAAAGAAGCAAATCCAAAAGGGCCCAACGTCCGAGGATAAACGCCGTACCGAACAAAAGAAGTTGCGGGAGGATAAACATAAGACTTCTCATATATTGAAGCAGCAGCAGCAGCTGCTTGGAGTCTAGCTTGATGCCGACTCAAACTATCAGTTGCCACCCCATTGCCAAGCTCGGTTTGACCTGTACTTCCAGTGCCTGTACCAAGTTAAATTGACAAAGCAAGCATCAAGAAACATGATTTTTTTTAACTGTACAGATATTATATTCAATTTAAGATGTATCCTAAAAATGAAATCAATTCAATTTTTCCATCATGCATATTACTAGTTTTATGAATACCGTCCTACATACAGTGAGTGATTATTGTATGATTATTACCCTGTTGATGACCATTTGATTGTGATCCTTGCTGACCTCCAGCAACAGTTGTTCCATTTTCTGGGGGTACAACCAAGGCTCTGCAAGTAGGGCAAGTGTGTTGTCGCTCTAGCCATGATCGAAGGCAATGAACATGAAAAAGGTGTCCGCATATCAGTTTCTTGGCTGCAGTCATCTCTTCACGACAGATAATACAAGTTGCATCACTACTGCATAGCCATTTAAAAAATATGTAAAATTTCATATGCATAAGTATTAAATTAATAAGTTGATATGCTATATCAAGTTTAGAACTCACGCATTGAGCTCTTCGGGGGTTGCTTCTGGAAAGCGATCATTCATATTTGAAGTGATCTTACGATATCTAATGTAATCTGCAATGCGAGCTTTGAAGTTCCTAAATGTCTCGTATAGCTCCCGTATTAGGTGCAAGGGAATTCCGTAGTTTCTGATAGATCAACTTCAAGTTAGTAGGTAATAAAGATAACTAGTGGAAGGTTAAACATGTCAAACCAAAATAAAATGAATATGAAAAACAGAACCCAAATGTTGCATGTCAGTGAAAAAGAAACCTCAAATATCATTGTCAATTAAGACAATAAACTAGATTTGAAGTGCAACCCAATGGTTAAATGAGTAAATCTCAACGAGACACAAAAACAGAGACCATTATCTCTATCTTATATACATGAGATATATACATAAGAATTAACTAGTCACTTACACAAAAATAACAAAGAAGAAGCACAGATACATGGACAAGTGCAGCAAGTCCCTAACAAGGTCCAGGTAAAATGTGAAGACTGGTTTCTTATCCCACTGTCCCTCCATAAGTATGTCAGTAACATAGAAAACATATTTTACGAAAATCGATACTGTTGTTGTTGCTAGTATCATGTACCTGAGATAGAAACAGAGAGCTTGTCAACCAAAACACTCTAGTATAAAGTGCAATAAACCGAATAGTAAACAGATGTGAAAATACAAATAAAATAGGAATATATCGCTAGATAGCATACATAGTACAAATGTTTTCCCTGTGATCCATAATCTGCCTAGGTATTACGTAATTTGATTATTTAGTATGAATAAACAGTAAATACATAAAGAACTAGCTTCAGTGATTATTATAAGAATGATAGCAACATATAGTAATATGATTTATGGGGTATGACATGTAATGTCCGGTTTATTTGAAAAGATAAATACTGCAAAAGCCAATAATACTATCAGAAATTAGGCGTTTTATAAATTTATAAGTTGTAATTGTTGCCATATGACCTAATAATGCATATTCAGATAACTATTTTTTTTCCCTATGCCAAAAAAACTCTGATGATATTGCTGTAGAAGATACTTTCTCACTCAGTTCATTTTCAACTATGACATGACCATTATGTGAAATTTCATATATCAACATGGTTTAGTTGGGTTTGTTTAAGTATGAGCAACTAATCAATAGGAGGAAAAGGAATAAGAAGGCTTACTCGAAAGCAAAGAACAGTGAAACGGAAGCCTGCCATGTTTGTATCAAATGCTTCAAAGAGCTGTATAAGAAAATGCTATCGAGAAGAAGAAGGAAACCCATAAAAGATACAATTCGAATATGCGACAACGTGGTCACTGTAGGAGTGGTCTCGATGTACTCGACTCTCTTTTGAGCTAACCAATGCAAAGCCTTGATTAACAACAATGCTGTGACCATCGCAAGGAATGTAACTGAAAAATCCTGCCTAAAAATAGTAATTGCAAAGAGGATCTCCATAACCTCCCTCCATGATTGCTCATTAAGCCTCTCAACCTCAGCCTCTCGAAGATTACCCAAGAATACCTTTTTAGTTAGTTGCCACAGAACACACATAATAACCAAACCCATGTTAAGAAGAAGCACCAAACTGATCTTGGAAGTTGAAAGATACACCATTGCCGGATAAAACTGGCCTCTACTGTTAAATGCATGGTACGCAATAGCCAAAGTTGCCATCAAACTAAGACCAGCATATGTCTTCAACCTCATCATGTTCCTCTACACAACAAAATCACACCAACCATTCGATTTAATCAATGTTTAAAAACACAATACTCAATCAAAACTACAGTCAGTAAATCTGTCCTATACATACATTCTTGCTTCAGGTGTTCCATTAAAGAAAAAAATAAAATAAAATAAAATAAATAAGCAGTAATGCAATATACGATGAATATTTTGTTCACGACATCATCACGAAGCACGTGCTGGTTTATTGGGGAAAAAACAAAAACCGCTTTACTCCCAAATTTGGCGGATAGCCAATGATAGTCCTTGATGCGCTAGACGGAAGACACCACTAAAAACTGACACACAGGGATCCATGATTCAAACCTAGGTAATTACGGAAAATATTCAGCCTAACAATCTCAGCATTGCCACTTGAGACAAATAATCCTGTTTTTATATTTTGGTTACTCATGTACGAAGTTTCTACCACCGACTAGCGGTTACTAATCTTCGTCGGGAACCTATGGCTATGGGAGACACAAGGTAGGTTGTCGCCCTCGCAACCGAATTAAATAATTCTCTTTTTTACAAAAAAATTAAAAGGATAAAAATGAAATAGAAATATTAAAGTTTGAAAGAAAATCTAGAAACGACTGAGTGAGAAAATGTAAAGAAAGAAATAATAATAATAATAATAATAATCTGAACAATTTGTATTGTAATGATGCATATTCAAATTATAATAATCTAAACAAGGAATGAAAATAACCTAACTTGAAAATTGATCGATACGGAGTAATAGAAATTTGAAAGAATGAAAAGGTTAGAATTCGGTACCAATTGGAAATTGAAGGATCTTCGGAGTTGGAACGGAGAAAATGGCGGTCGTCGGTGGTCAGGAAGGAACTACTCTTTCTTTGGATTTCCGATTTGCGGTGTTCATCATCAATATTGTTTTCAGTAAATGTGATGTAAGTGTAGCCAATTAGACTTTGACACGTACATTTTGTATGGTCACAAAGAACTTTTTTTTATTTTTTACTGGATGAGTAAACATTATTTTTGTCTTTTTGTATAGGTGAATAATGTGCGTGTTTTATTCTACTTTGTTTGTTATGAAGCATGTCATTGTGTATCCTGTAAAAAAATAAAAATAAAAAGGTAAATTGCATGTTTTCTCCTTTACGTTATTAATTTTTTTTCTTGGTCTACCTTTACAATTTATGTCAAATTTCAAATTAACTCTGTTTAAAACATCCATGTGGTACCCCAAAGTAATCTACGTGTGCGTCTTTTATATCATTGTTGATATTTTAGATGAAAATTTGCCTAAAATGATTAATTTATTTTAATTATATGTGATCATTTTATTTAAAACCTAAAATAAACGTCAACAATATAAGGTATGGTTTGAAATAAACTAGAATATGTCTGTTCATTAAAAATAATTAATTTCACGTTAAAGAATAACTTCGTCTAAGCTATTTTTCCAATACTGAACCAAAAGATAACGCTTTTTAGTCGTCTTTTTTTGTCACTTCAATATTAGCATCATTTTATGGCAGAAGAAATAGTTGTCTTATTTTGATGGTTACTATTATTGTATGGTAAAAAATATGCCACCACACATTGATGGCAAAAAAAAAAATAACTTGCACAATTAGTGAATAGGTTAGTATGGGTCAGTGTGTTGTTTTTGGAGTTATATTTCGTTTCTTTTTTTAAGAGAAATTGAGATTGGAACTGACTATTGGTAAAGTATTTGTTTTGAATTTCGCATAGTGGGATCTTAAACTCTCCTTGCTCGAGTAAATGAGCATGGCTCCCATGGTCATGCTAGCAATAGAAGCCCCCGGCAGGCACCGGCCATGGCTACGGTTGTTCAAAGTGAAGCTAACAAAAGCAAGGCTACAATCAGAAAGGTCATGGATACTTCATTAATTGTTTGTGTAATAAATAATTTAGCAAGCTATAGCTTTTACAGGATTGTTGTACCCACCAGCTATAAAATTGGTGGTACAAATGCAAGATTCATAAGAGAATATGATAATTTTACATCAAAATAAGAACATGTTGAAATAAAATCTCAGACCGCCAAGAACTGTTGTACCTTCAAGAAATTTCTACCTCCTATACATACCGGAGTGTTGAAGGGTTCTACAGTACTCCAATATCGTTGGGGATTTTTTAACCTGTTCCCATATCTTGGCTGAATTTTTCAACCATTCGCGCTCAGACACGGGTCTCCTGAAAGATGGAGACTTCATGGATAAAATCTGAAAAACATGTAAACATATCACAATGGGTTTATTCAAAAAATAATATCACTGTCCTAATTTAGTTGATTACTAAAATTAACTGTACAAGAAAGTAGGAATAAAATATAGCAGCAACAAAACTTGATAAATCCTACAATACAGTATTTGTCGGGAATTATCTGAGTGCATGTGTGTGTGAATAAAAAGAGAGAGAGCAACCTGATCCCGTAATTTCCATAGAGCAGAAATGTAACTCTCATGTTGAGCTCTTGGATTTTCCTCTTTTTTCTTAAATGGGATCGTAAACAAATTTAGTGTGTCAGAATCCAAGGGACTTCCATGCACCATAGAAGGTGGAACATGGTCGCTTGGCTTCTTTCCAGTGTTCTCTCCGACAAAAGAGGATGGTTTGAAATACTGCATGAGTGCCTTCCTCAGCTGCAAACAATTTTTAGGAGTAAACTCTTGATCTTGTAGCCTGTACAAGTAAAGATGAGTATTTCATCAGATTATTCCAATTTCAATTAGGGAAGGAAGTGGATACAAGGCTGAAATGTGATAATGTATGTATACTAAGATTGCAACTTTTTATATGGACAGTAAATGGAAGTCTGTCAATTGTCATGGAAACACCAAGGTCGGATATTACAAATTTACAACGCACAGAAGTTCATTCTATGGATTCTCAGTCGGAAGAAAGAATATATGATGCACAATTACACTATTATGCCCCTACACTAATGCTTAATATTGAGTGGTTTTATTTTTGGGTTTTTTGGAATTAAATTTCCTTTGCCAATAGTCGAAATTCTTCTGCAATTATCAGTTCTTGATTTTGTTAAATATTTTCAAATAGTTATTTTCAAGAATTCCTTTGTTTATTTAAAAAACTACATACATGATCCAAATAGTATGGAGAAAATATATTTAAGACATGTTAAGATGAAAACATATTTCTTACTTGGCATGTACAAAAACAGCATTAGATAAAATAAAAAAGACATGTTAAGGTGAAAACATATTCCTTACTTGGTATGTACAAAAACAGGAGTAGCCATGTATTCAAATTCAGGAACTTTGTTATCACTATCATGCCCTGAGCTAGAGTTCTGTGAAAGGGACGAAGCCAGCAAAGATGGGTCTGAAATGTCATGCTTCAACAAGTCAACCTACATGATAACAAGTACATCATGTTTAGTCCTTTTCAATACACCAATAGCTTTAACACCACAAGTTGATAAGAGAAATAAGTGTCTGCGCAAGGTGTGTAAAACAAGGGTTCCCAGAAACAGATCTTCTGCCAAAATGTAGACATTAGGATGTTATTACAAGCATATGGCATTTATCTTTTTTGAAGCAACAACATAATGTATGTGTCTTAGTAAGCGATAAGCAATTCATTTAAAATCTTCAAAGCTGACAAGGGACAAATCAAGTAGCTACCAACCTTAATCTATTCATCAAAACTTACAATAATACCAGCGAAAGGAGAAGCCAGAAATTTCAAAAGCATTAAGAAAAATAAAAATCGGAGAGGGTAATTACTAACTACTAGTTATTTTGTTAGTGGATGAAAATAAGAAACAAGTCTGAATTCTGAACCGAGAACATGGTAAGATCAGAAATCTGATATTGAATACTTGTCTTGCTCTCTTGAAAATTCAGTTGACACAAAAACAATATATTGTCTAAGAGTTCTTATTCACAGAAATGACCATTGTTCAAATAATGGATGGATCTTTAACCACTTGGTTTCATATAGTATCAGCCAGAAAGTGCAGCCAAGGACTTCACTAACCAAATTATTTAGCAAAAAATTGAGCTCAGAAGGAGATAACCATTTAATGCATTGAATAAAAGATGAAACTAGCAGGCACAACAGTTTTTCAAATGATGCAGAATCTGCATAAAATGAAATAATCATACAGGTATTGAACATAACATGAAGCGCCTGCAAATATCACAAAAAATTGAGACTAAAGCACATACCGTTGACATCAAATGCCACAAGCTATCATCATGGACTCCCTCAGACACCACCAGCAGAATATGACATACAGATGCTAGAAAAACAGCAAGCTACAAAGAGTCCTTGCAGCATTCCAAGACAATCAAATTCATCAGACACAGCAATCGGGAACATATTAAGAAAATTATATTTTTATGGAAAAAAACATTTCTGCTAGAGAATCACTGTTTACCTGAATACCCATAAGTTCATGAGCTAATTCAGCTGACAAGGATTCTCCATTCAGCAAAGAAATTGTTGAAGAGCCATCAGGTCTCGTCATCTCAGCTAAAACAGAAGCACTAAATACAGGCTACAAGCAAAAAAAGAATGTATAAATAAATACACAAATAATGAAAAATGAAAACTTATTTGAGCAAAGAAGTTTATTTATTATAGTGAGAACCTGTGTATCAAGAAGTATAATACGTTCAGCCGATATCCTTGGTTCAATGCCAGTAGAACAATGTCTTGCCATAGCTCTATTCTCTTCAGATTGTATGGTAAAAGGTGGTAGCATCCCTGTAGGTTCATATATCAATTGAACTCAAAGTTAAATGCTACGGAGAAGAATAGAAGAAACTAAGGCTTTGTTTGGCAAGACAAAATGTGAACTGTTATCACAGATAGCTTATAGCTAATAAGCTCATATAAACAAAATAGACCTGTTTAGAAACAATTTTAGCCCCATTTGGATAAACAGCTTATTTGCAGCTTATAGCACAAGTGCTTATCAAGATAAGCTTATGTTATGTATAAGCTATTTCTATTGTATAGGATAAAATAAAGTTAAATCGTTTTAGTGTAAGCTATGAGTTGTTTTTATAAGCTATCTTGGAGGACTTATGAAAATAAGCTGAAAACAAGTTATGAGCAATGTCATAAGCTGTTTTGATAAGTTCTCCCAAACAGTCTCGCAAAACTTAAGATAGTTTATCTGTTATAGAAGCTAACCAGGAGAGGTTGAATCAAAGGCATAAAGTTCATTCATGATAGTAGATTTGCCAACTCCAGGTGATCCAATAACTCCAATGACAGTGAAATCAGTATTCTCAGTCAAAAACTGCACCGTTTCGAAATTTCAATAAACATCAAATTGTAAGCATTTCAAGCAATCGAGGATTATTATTACTTACGGGGAGAAAGCGGTCGAAGTGGAAATCCCATGAATCGGAGAGAAGGTTAAGAGATGCGACGGAAGGAAGACGAGAACGGTGCTGAGTAGAATCATCTTCGCCGGCGCCGGCGCGGTTGAATTTACCGGAGATAGGAGCTCCGGTGACGAGTCCTGGCTTTGCTAAAAGGATCTTTGGAGATGGAGAGGGTTCAGGTCCCGCCATTGTTCCGATGATTTGGAATTGCAATGAATGTCAACAATGGACCACCAAATTATAATTAGTTTCAAATTTTAAACTGAAAATATAATTTGTTATATATTAATCAAAGAATATATTGTCCATGTACATTATGTTATATTTAATTCAAATTCCTCAATTATTTATCATAAATTTGGATTTCTAGTCATTAGCTACTTAACCAAAAAAATCAAAGAACATAGGCCAAAAATATATTACGAGCAAAAGTTCTTGTGTGGTCACAAGATTCGAACACCAACAATGGAAAAAGGTGAAAAAAAAGTAGAATTAAATAATAAATATTTTTTAAATAATTAAATTATCTTATGTCCAAAATAGACTATTCTCTTTTAGAATACTCAACATAAAAGTTGTTACAAAACTAAACTACTACCACAATTAGATAAAAAAAATAGTTCCTACTTCGATCATGTGATAAAGAGTTGTAAGTATCTTAAACAACTTTTGAATCTAAATAAGACGTAGTTGGTTTAAACTCCATATCCCGCATTCTATAGTTGATAGCAACCTCATAGCTACATCTGTTTGAACATCGGTGAACAACTAAAACTAAAACTACATCATTTAAGTCCTCATAAACATTCCAAATTCGTCGCGAATACACATATCATTCCCAACTAGGGATGGTATGGCACCCTCCGGACAAGGTACTAAAGTGTCCATCCATATTTCCGCGTTTGTAAAAAAAATGCTCATACTTGAGCCCATATCTCGTGAACAACAAGTATAATGTCCGTTTCTATACCCTATATGCACCTAAAAGTTTGAGCTCATTACCCGCACTTAAACAACAAAAAAAATAATTAACAAAAAAACATCAGAACATAATTTAAATATAAACCAAATTCTTTCAAATCAACTTGTAAAATATAACAAATCATAGTATTTAGAAGGAAAAAAAAAACATTTGAAACCTTCACCACCTAAGCCCAATTAAGTTAAATGACCAAAAACTTCAACCTTGTCTTTTTTTTCTTTGAATAAACTCCAATCTTCTCTTTAGTTCTAAACTATCAATACCTCCAATTATACAAAACCAAAATTTTATGGCATGATATGATTATGCTTATTTTTTTTAGGTGAGGGGGTCTTGTTTCAGTTAAAGGCAGAAAAGATCTTTAAGCTTAAAGAACGCTTACAAAGAAATGTACACTTACTCTCATTCAAAAACACTAGCGACACTCGAACCCGAAACCTCCAAGTCCAAAATCTGTCATTTAACACTATGATGTGATTATTCTGTTGAAAAATGAAAAGAAAACAAAAAATAGTTATCTAAAAGCATTAATATATAAAATAGTTATCTAAGAAGAAGCAACAAACAGAACAAAAAATACATAATTACAAAAATATGTGAAAATGACAAGTAAAAAAGAGATACAATATATTGCAACGTTTTGGCCATTTTCATAGTCAGATTGCTCTTTAATATGTTTGTGCATGCATGATTCCTTTTTTCCGGCAGTATTACAGTTTGCAACTTGCAAGTCATTTGACCTGCATCATAGGCACATGCCAAGCCATCCTAATGCAAATAGAAAATAACAGAAACACTTTAAGAAGGAAAGATGGAATGCAAAATATTTTACATATGTTATATGTAATTTGTTGCAGGTTGTCCCATGTATAAACTTTGTAAAGGATGCTTTGACTTTGAGTATGCGATTATTGGAGATAATCAATGCATGTACAGCAATACACAAAAGAAAAACATTCACCTATGAAAAGAAAAGAATAGAGGTTCCCTGGAGTAGCTAGCCAATTACATAGAGCAAAATTTCAACAAATACTATCATGATTTATGAATGGACTTTATGGTTTTGAGTCAAGTGGTTAGTTTCTTTTTTATTCACAAATAATAGTTTTAATTTCTTCTATTTTTCCCCATAGTTTTAATTAAACTTTGATTTGATTGTGTTTGTATGCTGCTAAGATTTGTAGCTTGCTATCTACCATGTGTATGCCATTTCTGTTGGTCGTATTGGAACCCCAACAAAATGGAGTGGACGAGTGGTTGATGGAAGCACGAACACATCTTAAATGTTGTTAGGTCCCCATTTTTTCATTCTAATATTCCTTTAACTATGTGTAATTTCAGCCTACAACATGTTGTCCACGTAATCAAAAGGCTTCATATCAAACTTTTAAAACTCAAATATTGTTCTTATGAAATTCTTTTCTCAAAGTTCTTACATCCCTTTTCATCTTTTAAGTATTTGAATGTTTAAGTTATGTGTTTACTTGTAGGCTCATGAAAGCAAATTTGATTACTAAGCTAGAAAAAATCGTCTTCATTGGTTAAAGATGGAACTACTATAACTATATCCTCTATGATCTCAACTCTAATATAATATACTTTTGTCAAGAAAGCATTTTTTCTCTATGAAACATATTTTCCGCAATTACTAAAATTTTCAATTCGTGCATCATCTAGCACATATTCTTGACGATATTGTTCTTGTACCAGAACCTTTACCTTCTGGTACATGGGTGATATCATCAGTAACAGGTTGGCCAGTGATAGATGGTACATTAGTGGAAGTTTTTGGAATTGTTTTAAAAGAAAACAAACATTTCTTCACACAAATATATCATGAGAGTTGATCATGGAAATGATATTTTTCTTTAAAACTATCTCGACAATCAAATATATCATGGTGCCATCTTTAAAACTAGGGTATACATTTTTCTAGCTGGACAATCAAATTTTGTTCCATAACTTTCAAAGGAGGCATAACTAAAAAAACCAAAACTTTACGATGAACATGGAAATGAAAAACTTTGATAAGAATTCCACAGGGACATCAAGTTTAAAAGTGGGGTAGGAATCTTATTATGTGGACAAAATGTTGTACGTACTCTGACTTAGTTTCATGTGGTTTAAGTAATATGAGAATGAATTGATAAAAATCTAACAACATTATTTAAGATATGTTGTTTTTTCCTTTCAACCACCTCATTTTTGTTGGGGTTTCAACACACAACTTTTGGGGAATCATTCTATTTGAAGACAAGCAATCACATATACCAAGTTCAGTACCATTTATCTGATCATAGGTATTTTAAAGTAGTATCAAATTGATTTACAACGTAATCAATAAAATGAATGAAACTTGTCTAATTTCATCTTTGGTTTTAAAAAAAGTTACCCAATTGAATAAACTATCAACAAGTGTAAGAAAGTATTTATGACCTAATAAGAGAGAAATAGATGAGTATATATCGTCTCCATAAGTTAGCACGTAAAATATCAAAAGGTACTGAAGAAGTACTAATACTGAATGGAAAAGGCAGTTTCTTTTGTTTGGCAAAATGACAAGAATCACAAAGTGAGATAATATTTTTTCATTGTAAAAAGGTAACTATTTTGAAATAGTTTTTAAACTTACATTACAAACATGACCTAGTCTTGAATACCAAAGCTCAAAGAATTATTTACAGATGAATTACAATTATGAATGGAAGCTGGAGAATCTATGACACACTGTCCTCTTTGCAGATTAGATGTACCAATAATTTCCTTGGAACGATTCTACATAATTTGATATGAATTAGCCGTGAAATTAAATGACAATTATTATTACTTGGTAGTTTAGCAACTAAAATCAATTTGAAGTGGAAAAAGGGAATATAGAGCACATTGTGAAGAGTTCAAAAAAAGAAATCGATAATGTTTCCAAAAATTGAAGCAAAAGCTTGAGAACCATTTTGTAATGAGAGAAGAACTGGACATTATTTTTGTGAGAAGTACATGATGAAAAATTAAATGTGATGTGATCAGTGGCGCTAGACTCTAATATCCAAAGATTAGAGTGTTTAAAATTGGTATTAGACGAGTATAGAAATAAAAATAAATAAACTGAAAAGCTCAAAATTAAACGTTACTATATTTGTTTAACTAAAAAATTAAAATGTATGCTGTGTCTAAAGTTGTTAATGATATAATTGTACTTATTATTTGATAAAAAATAAATCGTTGTACAAATTATAAACATAAATAGTTAACATTAATACTATTATTATTTTTGAGGGAGTAATCCTCTTATTACCATCTTTAAAGCACTATTTTGTTTACCATGTTTCCCTCGTCTCTCTAGCTAACTTCTCGTCGTGGTCGAAGAGACAACCCTCGATGGACAGATGCAGCCGATAAGAGAGTCTTCCAATGTCATTCTCATCTCCCTCATGCCACCTCTCTCTAAATGCTGACAACAGGACGTGGGCAATTATGATATAGTTCGTAAGCGTAAGAGAATACAACTCAGTGACTCTGATGGTGACTCTAAACCACTCCACATTCGGTTTTTCCAACTTTTTTCAACTTCTTTCCGTTGTTGACAAACTTTAAACTTGGATGGAATTGTAAAAAACATAAAAATATATCAGTTTAAATAAATAATGAAACATATACAAAAATAATACATATACAAAATTAATCATTTTAATATCTTACATCTCCCTCCCATACGCGTCTAACTATGTGGTGCACATATAGGCTGAGTACTGACATGTCTTCTAGGCCATCATGATATGAATCAAAAACGGGTGCTGGCACAACTGGCATCCCATCATCCTCAACATCCTCCTCCTCCTCCTCCTCCTTCTCCTCATGTTGTGGCTATGTTACCTCCTCTGCATGTCGGGATTCTCCATGTTAGGGTTCTTCCACTTGATACGGTATGGATCCATCACACCTTCCCTACTGCCCGCTCTCGCCTAGCCAAGGTAGTTATGTTCGTTATGTTGTCTCTAACACGATCGGAGTGTGCTTCCATATCTATAAGCAATCAAAATCACATATACAAATTAATATTTTCAACAAAATTCAGAGACAAATCATCATTCAGAAGGCCTGACCCAATTTCAGATTATATAATTCAAAACAGACCAGTGCCCATAATAAAAATAAAGAACAAATAATTGAAGAAATGCAAACTTTGTAGTGGTCGAAAAGAGTTGAAATGTGATGGAATAGATCAACTTCACTTCAAGAATGACACAGTGTGTGGTGGTTTGAATTTTGGGTATGTTTTGTATTTTTTTAGGTCAAAATTCGTAACTGTAGAAATGGGGGGAGGGTTCTGATTCTTACTTGTATACAAACATGTTTCGGATTATATAATCCGACAAACCATGTGTTTTGGGGTTTGGATTATATAATCGAAAGGAGAGTAAAATGGATAAAATAGAGGGCGCTCAATAAAGATGTAGTGTAGAAAAATAAATTCTCTTTTGAGCGGGAAGATTGCAAGTACTAAATGGGCTTTTAGTCCAAGACAAGATTTTTTTTTGACAACGCCCAATAAAAGATTTTTTAGTGTGCGTTGTACGCTATATATCAGGTAAAATACTAAGGGTCCGTTTGGTTCGAGAGTTTTGGAGGGGAGGGGAGGGGAGATTTTTAATTTGAAGTGTTTGGTTCAATTTTTAGAACGGGAGAGGAGGGGAGCAAATTTTATTGCACTGCCAAAATTATCCTTAAATTAATTTAAAATTTCAATATTATCCTTATAACAATATTTAATATTATTAGGTTATATTATCCTTGAAACAACTTTTGTTGTTGTTGTTGTTGTCGTTATTATTATTATTAGATTATAGGTTGTATTATCTTGTAACATCATTTATTATTATTAGGTTATATTATTCTTGTAACAACTTTTATTCCATACTAGACCATTGACTCATGCGTCGCACGAGTCATATTCACCATAATATATAGGATATATTATATCATAGGAAAAAACTTATGTTAAATAAATAGTACATATAAAATTTCATACCACCCTAATTCCTTTAAATGCTTAATACACAGCTAATTGATTTAGCCCCATTCCTTAGAAAAAAAATATTGCTTTAGCCCCATTGAAATTAACACAATTCATTATTTGTTTGGTTCCTTCTCAATCAGACGCAACACCAAATTTAGAATTATAAGTGAAATCAATAACAAATACAACTACATGAAATATGCGGACATAGCATACCAACAAACATACCTAGTGTGCAAAATGGAATATCAATGTGTACTTATGAATAAGACATCAAAAAGAATCAAAAATGTATCATAAAGAATGGATTAAAATGATTTATAATAGAATTATAGCCCTTGTCTAAGGTTTTTGTTAACTAATGTTCAAATGACTACTATTTAATTCATCTATCAAAGATTCTAACATCTACCAAATGGCTTTTATTTATCTAATAAGTAACTTTAACATCCACCATAATCTCTTAGTCGCATCTCAGCTAAAAAATAAAAAA
>Ga0228711_1006646_pt1 | contig 17070 bp, 10 predicted proteins | sample MedpolnodulmetaG_2_FD_177996 | JGI IMG/M metagenome (GOLD analysis project Ga0228711, IMG submission 177996) | Root nodule microbial communities from Medicago polymorpha collected in Santa Monica, California, United States - brown nodules | ecosystem: Host-associated > Plants > Roots > Nodule...
AATATTTTATTGAGATGTGCTTAACCAACTCTTTAAAAGTGTAAAAAAATAATATTATTTTTATTATAAAACTTTCTTTTTTAAATCCTTTAACAAGAACAATTGTTAACAAACATACATAGACACCGAACACAACACGAACATAGATACATCAAAACTGATAATAATTTTACAAAATAATTTAATTTAATGTAATTATATGTGCCGGTGTTGGATACCGATGTATCAAATATCAATGTATGTCTGACAACAAAACACATCTAATCTAAAAAATATTTGTATCTGTTAATATAACTCTTGTACACTTCTGGTTGACCTGTTAAATATATTCATATATATTGCATTTAGTAGTATTAAATATTCTTAATATACATACTTATGAGGTTGACATGTTGTTTTACTTTGACTTTGATTTGGTTGATTTTGAGTCATATATCATATATGGTAAACATATGTCAGACATGAATAAAGAAACATGCAACTTGCAATCATAAAAGCATAAAAAATTATGGTATTGATTGAATAACAAACAAAAATAGAAAACAGAAGTGCACAAAATATTGATTTGATAACATGGTTCAACAAAATTGAAAAATAAAACAAGATAAAATAGATGCAGTGAAAAATAGTACCTTCAGATCTGAAAAGTCTGACAACAGCAGCAGCTAGGTTGAAGAGAAAATGTGGGAACAGTTAAGAAGAATAAGCATGTAGAAAATGCGGGAACAGTTAAGAAGAATAAGCTATGTAGAAAATGCGGGAACAGTTAAGAAGAATAGGCATGTATCGCATAAATAAATATATAAATAGGCAAATAAAAAATGAAAAAAATATTAAAAATAGTGCCAAGCAGGTTTCGAAGTGCGTTCCAGTGCACAGAAGCTCCGATTTTTTTTCCAAAAATTCATTTCTACAGCTTCTCGTAGAAGCTCAATCTATTCAATTTTGTACATTGAACAAAAGCTACTTCTTCGGCTAAATAGCTTTATTACAAATGTGTTTGGCCCTACTTTCTCCTTATAAGGAGAAGAGAAGCCCAAAAAAGCTTGGCCAAACAAGCTCTTAGAACATTCAAGTGATGAATGGCTTCTCATATCGGTTTCGATCAATTTAATTTGAATATAAAAACAAAAATGGTGAGCTCTGAGACATTTATTCATCCACTCTACAATCTCATCATGAGACGGCAGGCGTTTCAAAAGCACGGAGAGGGATTTCCTCATCTTGCCGTACGAAACACCCTTCCCGGGACTCACTCCGGCGACGGAATAATCCAAAGCCGACGGAGGAGGTGAGAGATCAACTCCTGACCGAAAGCGGTGGTGCTCCTCATAACCGCTCGATGGAGAGTAACCGCTCGACGACGAACTCAAAGCATTCTCAGCGATCTCCGAACAAACACACATGTTAAGCAACTCATAAAATCAAATGGAAAAAAGCAATGTAAAAAGAGGTTAAGGGAAATACCTGTAAAAATTAGAGAACTTCCTGGAGAGAGAGAGAAAAAAGGGACCGAATAACGGGAAGATCACAAACCTCAAAGATATAGCACTAACAAACTGATTCTTGCGCAAATATGGGGACATAAACACACCAGATTCCCAAATCAAGGTGGATATTTCCACTTTGATTCAACAAGCATTCTCTTGTCATTTTTATTTTTTTCTTCTTGCTCATTTTCAACTTCATCTTCACTATCCACTTCATCAACCTTTCTGTTGGTATTCTCAAGACTCACCGTCTTATGCATTTTTCTAGTTCTCAATTCAATGACATTGCAATGTTTATTCTTTGGACATTTAACAGTCTCTTTATTTTTACTGAAATGAGGATAAGGCAGCTTCACAAGTATGGAATCACTTGAGGCTTATCACCATCCTTGAGGAGTTGACTTTTAGACTTTCTCAAAATGGAGCTTGCATCTATAAGTTTGTCTATTTTATCTCCCTCCTTCTTGGATTCACACTCAACTTTCTTTTTCTTACTCTTATCCACTCCCATAAGGATAGCTACCCTCCCATTAATCACTCCAATCATATTGCATGCGTCATTCTTTTGATTGTTGGAAGTATTGCCACGAAAACCTCCCCTTGATTGTGTTGCCATTAGTTTTGACAACTGCCCAATTTGAGTTTCAAGGTTCTTAAAGTAAGCTTTATTGTTCCTTTGCACACTTTCTTGATTTGACTTGATCTCTTGGAAGTTGGTTTGGGTTAATTTGATGAAACTAGTCAAGGATTCTTCAAGTGCGGTTGGCTTTGTTTGTGGTTGTTGTTGGGAAGGGTAGGTAATTGGGTTTAAGGTGGTGTTGTTTGAATATTTGAGGTTAGGATTTTGTGTCCACCCCATATTATATGTGTTTAAGTAAGGGTTCTCTTCTTGATAATTTCTCATATAGCTGGCTTCCTATGTCACTCCCTCGAGTACACAGTTACCATTAGCATGTCCTTCACCACAAAATTCACACCTCAAAACTTGTGCTTGTTGAATCTGTTGAACTTGAACTTGTATTATACTTATGGCTTGTACCTATTTGGAAAGTGCATCTATTTGTTTACTCATCAAGGCCTGACTAGCCAAGATAATACTACTCTCATTCACTCTAAGTAGAGGTGTCAATAGAGCCCCAAATTTCAAAGTCCACTTAAAAAAGCCCCCACCAAGTCCACTAAATTAAAGCCCCTTAATTGAACAAAACTATTTGGGGTCAAGACCACTATAAAATCTACTTATTTGTGGGCCTAAAAAAGCCCCATATTAATTATTTCAAAACAAAAAAAGTTTTTGGGCAAAAAAAAGTTTTTTTTCAGTAAATTTATTTTTTTGGGTAAAAACTAAAGTTTTTTTTTTCGGTGAAAAAAAGTTTTTTTTGGGTAAAAAAAAAACTTTAAAAATAAATATGTTTATAGAAATTTTGGGGCTTGGGGCCTTTTGATTTTTTTATGTGTGGGCTTGCATGAATGTGGACATTTTAATCTTGTGAATTTTCAAGCCCCCTTACTATGTGGGCTGGGGCCAAAACTTCAAGACCCCATGATATTGACACCTCTAAGTCTCCAAACACTCCTATCTCACTTTGCTCAATCTCAACACAATACTCATTCTGAGCCATGATCTCAATTAGGGTTTGAACCTCAAGGTCTGTTTTCTCTCTTATACTACCCCAAGCTGAGGCATCAAGGAGCATCCTAGTTTGAACATTCATCCCGTGTGTAAATATTTGCATCTGATCCAGTATATCAAAACCATGTGGTGGACACCTCTTCAATAACAGTCTGAACCTCTCCTAAGCATCATAGAGAGATTTTGTATCACCTTGTTTGAAACCACTAAATTTTGCTCTCTTCTTCAGCAACTTCGATAATGGAAAGAACCGCTTCAAAAACTTCTCTTCTAACTCATCCCATCTTTGAAATGTACCATTAGGTAGAGCATGTAGCCAATCTTTTGCTTTTCCAGTTAATGTTAAAGCGAACAATTGCAACTTCTTCTGATCTTCAGTCACTCCATCTGGGCAGCAGAACAAGCAAGATTCATAAAATATACGCAAGTGTTCGTATGAGTCCTGAAGTGATTGTCCATGATATTGATTTTCTCTAAGACCCACAAGAATTGAATTTTTTATGTTGAAGGCAATTGGGTTTGCCTGTTGAAACCCATGAGTGATAAGACATCTGTTTGTTCCTATACCATAGTCCCCCAAGGTGCGTCCAGATGGAATATCTCCCATCCTAAATCAAAGAGTATTTTGCTTGACCTCACAGAAACTACAAAAGGAAAAGATACCATCATAGCACCGCACAACATAAAATAAAAGCAACAAGAAATATATATATTTTTGATAATATATAAACAAAAATATAAATGACAGAAATCCTAAATAATAACGAAATTGCCTCGTTGAAATAATTCAACAGTCCCCGGCAACGGCGCCAAAAACTTGATAGACTTTTAACAAGTGTACTAAAAATGAATCGAAGTAATAAAATTTATAAGTTCGTATCCACATGGAATGTGTTAATCTCAATTTAGCAATAAGGTTAATATATAGGATGTGTAAATTATTTTAGTGCCCGAGACATTAGTTTTGATTGCATAAAATTAAATAAACAGAAAATAAAGATAGTTTTGGAAAAGATAAGGAGGGAGATGAGATCAGGTCTTTCGAATCCTCTGAGTTCCCCTAATTGGTATATTGCACCTATTTCTTACGAATGATTCTCTAGTTTCACGATGGTTAACAAAATAGCCCTAATCAATCCCTTGACTTAGGACCCTCTTCTCATAGTACATCGCCTAATTCCTTAGGTGGTCTAATACTCTTTGAAGGTTTTAAGAACGTTAACTTAATATCACAAATAAACGATCATCCATTCCTAGACTAACCCTGTTTATTTGAACAATTCAATTAGGTCTAAGTTGAAAGCTATGGTCAGTAGTCATTCTTTCTCAGGAAATCATGTTTATATGGTGTCAATATATAAAAAGCATTAAGAACAATTGAATTGAATAAAAACTCAATTGTCATTCACAATAGATAAAGTTTCACAGCAACATGTTTCAATTAGGGTTATACTGAATCATCTCAGACCTAATCTCTAAGAGATTTAGCTACTCATAATTGAGTTTACAAGTAGCATAATCAATATAGGAATCAAAACATACATGAACTGATAGAAGGTTGAAGAAATCGCCCTCCTAGCTGTCTTTAGGTCTCAAAATCGTACTTTGCACTCTCCAAATCGTAACCCTTGTTTCTGAAACTGACTTCATCTTAAATAGGAAATATTTTTTGTGCTCAAAATCGTGTCACGCCTATAAAAATCGTGTCACGCCACCAGCAAAATCACGTCATGCACCAGAAATCGTGTCACGATTTCAGTGGCATAACCAAACCTTCATTTTGGACCAAAAATTGTGTCACACCTCTGAAAATCGTGACACGCCACTCAACTTCCTGGACTTCCAGATTTTCTGCTTTCCGCACCCCTAGATACCTCATATTGCCTCAGAACTCTATCAAAATGTCAAAATAAGTCCTAAAAATTATCTACTGACAGCATGTCATCACTGACCAGTTGCCCTCTTCTTGCCATAGAAAGAAGGGAAGCTTTCTATGCAGATAGTTTCATTTTGATCTTTTCAAATATAGGTTGCAGATTATTAACCTTTGGTTTGTCTTTACAAGTTGGAACTTCCAAATAATTAGAAGGAAAAAAAATTCAATGATGAAATTAATAAGTTGTATTATAAGATCTAACCTTCTTGGGGTAATTGAGCCAGAAAAAATAGTTGATTTGGCTTTGTTAACAATTTGACCTGATTCTAAAGCATACCTTATGAATAGGTCCTTGAGAGCATTGAGACCAGAAACCTCCCCTTTGCAAAAAATCATCAAGTCATCAACATAGAAAGTATGTGGATGGACCTTGATGTTTCTAGTACCTTTGATTAATTCCATCTTATTCTCCAATACTAGTTTTGAAATGCTTCTACTGAGCACATCTTCAGCCAAGCAAAAAATAAGAGGGGATAAAGGGTCTCCCTGCTTCACTCCCCTTGTACAATTGAAATATCCATGAGCTTTACCATTGATAGAGACAGATAAAAAAAGTTGATTTTACAATAAGATTTATCCAGTTGTAGAGAGTCTCATTAAAGCCAAATTGTTGCAGAACTTTTATTAGAAAAGGCCATTCAAAAGTATCAAAAGCCTTTATGATGTCAATCTTCAGGGCAAGATTTCCAATGTAAGCTTTATTGTGAATAAGATTAGTAGCCTTATATTCAATACACAGGCAGTCCTTGATGTTTCTTTCATGTATGAATCCCATTTGTTCTTTTAAATTATAAAAGGAATTATTGAAGCAAACATGTCATCAATCATCTTTGTGATAACTTTGAATTTGAAATTGGCCATGGAAATTGATCTATATCGATAAATAGATGTGGCATTGGAGGATTTAGGCAATATAGCAATAATGTTTGAGTTATAACTAGAAAGAATCCAACTAGAGGTAAAAAAAAAAATTGTAAGACTACTTTGAAAACATCCTCTTTAACGATATCCCAAAGGAATTGGTAGAAAATGGTTCCAAATCCTTCAAGGACTAGGGCACTATCCTTGATGAGAGCAAAACTTGAAGCCTTGATTTCTTTATGAGATGGTAACATAGTCAACAAAGCATTAATGTCATCAGTGATCAATTGAGGGATAACTTCTTCTGCAAGTAACTGTTCTTGCAAAATAAAATTAGTGCAATTTTTTTATAATAATTAAGAATATGATTTGTGATTAGTATGTAAGAACTTGATCACCATCCTGTAGGATTAATATGATTTTTGTTGAGGTTTTTATTTTCGCAATTCTGTGAAAATACTTTGTGTTTCTATCTCCTTCTAAGTGCGAGTTTAAGTTAGCTTTCTCCTTCCAAAAGGTTTCTTGCTTGTTAAGGGATTCTTTTAAAAAAAATTGGGCTTATTTCTCTTCCTTTAACAATGAGTCATTGTGACCATGTCTCTAAATATGATCTTGAATTATGTGGACTTATTGCTCGATCAACTACCTTTAGTAAATCATGAACATTCCCAAAGCATTCCTTGTTCCATGACTGTAGTCTATCTTTCAGAATTTTCATTTTTTTTACTTAAAACAAACATGGGACAACCAATCACCATGGAACTCCAACAATCCCTAAAAGTGGCTAAGCAATCAGGGTAAGATGTCCACATTCTCATTAGTTTGAATTGAAAGTAAAAGGAAATGTTATTAACTTGAACTTCAAGAAAAAGGGAGAAATGGTCAGATTTATGTTTTGTTAGGGTTGAAACTCAAAAGGAATGACATAAAGCCAACCAAAGTTGATTAGTGATGACCCTATAAAGTCTTCTCCAAGTGTACCTATTACCTCCTCTACAATTGGCCCAAGTAAATTCTGCGCCAGTAATAGGTAAATGTATCAGATTGTTGGTGTTAGTCCATGATTGAAATTCTTCCATGGGAAGTCTAGCAGGACTAAATCTTCCCCTATGTTCACGTGTCTCTGAGATTGAATTAAAATCACCTATGAAGCACCAAGGTAAGGTATAATTGCCTTGTAGATTAGACACAGAGTTTCATAACTATCTTCTAGTTCTATAGTTTATGGGAGCATAAATAGAAGATATTGCAAAAGTTTGGTCACCATCAACAATATAAAACGAAACTTACTAGTCATCTGAATCTAGAATAACATGATCATGAGTAGTTTTACAAAAACACCATAAATTGAGGAGCATGTTTGGTCTATTGTTCATAGCAAAAAGCTTAAGATGTAAGTTAACTAACCATCTTCCAGGCATCTTCACAAAATCCATCCATGGTATTGATGACAGGTTATCTTACGTTATTCTTAGCATGTTTATCAGTCTTTTTCAGTAGGTTTTACTAGCAAAAGAAGGAGTATTAGAGCAATTACCTATGATTTGGGGACATTTGTAATGTTTTCTATATTTGAGTCTGTAATTCTAGTCTTCCCGGAACATAGCAATTTTAGGGGGTTTTTGAAGTAATTCATGAAGAAATCATGCAAATCTGCAAAGCAAGAACATCCAAAGATTTGTGAAGACGGAAGATCAAGAATGAAGATTCAAGAGGCCTCTGGAGAATTTACAGATGGAGGAATTATGTTCCTAGGTCCCAAGACAAGTTATTTGGAAGCAAACACCTAAAACAACGGAAAAACGAAGAAGCTGGGCCCAGAAAGAACTCACATGCTCCTAGGGAACAATTCCATGCGCCTAGGGCATGTGCCATGCACCTAGGGCATGGTTTCCAGGCACTCACATGCGCCTAGGGCATGTGTCCGTGCACTAAAAACGCGCGGGGCAAAAGCGTCTTTTCCTGCTTTTTGTGGGTAAAGCCCACGTTTTAAGCCCAATCCAGGTGGAAACTCACTATAAATATCAGCCTTCTTCATTCATAATTTCTCGTTCGGAACTGAAGCAGTTCAAGAGGAAGACAATTTTAGGAGCTTCAGAGGAGTTTTTCTAGGGTATGTTTTTATCTTTATTAATTTGTCTTTAGTTACCATGTGTAACTAAATCTTCTTAGATAAGTGTTTTAAGATGAACCTCCATTTATTTGGTTGGATATTTATTTAATTTAATGTCGTTTATTTTATTTATTTTCTGTTCGTTATTAAGTTTTAATAGGATTAGTTTATTTCAAAGGAGCGTAACCCTAGATTAGGTACTTAGGTTGTGACAGGGCTTAATATCGATATTATTATCTTGATGCTTATATCTTGAATATTAATATTTGTAACAACCCGTTTTTAGCTAGAATTATTTTAGGCTAAACTGCACTTTTCGTCCCCTAAGTTTCAAAATGTTGCGATTTTGGCCCCCTATTAAAAAAATGACAAAAGTGACCCCTCATGTTTAGGGAAATATGCTCTTTTGATGTCTTTCTATATACACTAGGGAGATCAATAGGTTATTTCATTCTTAAATTGATAATTGTTAGGCCAAATTCCTAGTTTTTTAAACTGATATGGTTATTTCAAATAGATAAGGTTATTTTATATTTCTGGATTTAATTAGAATATGAATTACTTTTTAGGCTAGATCTACCAGATATAATGAATAACTTTGTGTTTTACGTTTTCATTCATTTGACTTCATAACACTGCAATGTGGATTGGATAAAATTTAAACCTTTTTTTTCACCAATTAATTGGAAAATTTTCTTTTAGATTGTTTTTGATAAAGTGGCAAGAAATTGTGTTGATTTGGATAAAGTGGCAATAAATTGTGTTTTGATATTGCAAGAGACAAAATTGGATGTTTAGTTATTAAAAAAATGCTTTTGTCTTAAGCGAACAACCATAAGCATGTTGGATACAAAAAATAATCTCAAATGATATGCCTTGATTCAATACTCTTGAACACTTAAAGATTGTGGAATCAAACCCATATGGATCTTCTACTTGCTCATATTTGAGCTTACTTTTGTATCCAGAATGCATATGGTTTTTCCCAAGATTGCAAAGATTCCTTTGTCGGGAACAACCATAAGCATACAGAATACAAAAATAACCTCAAATAATATGGTCCTAGTAGAAGATGCATACAATGTCGATTTCCTACTCTTGAACACTTCAACAGTTTGAATCAAACACATATGGTGTGATTGTCATGCTATGAAATATGGAAAAATGAATGGTAATGGTAGTATGTAGTGGTTACTAATGACAATAGTTTTTATTTTTGTTTGGGTGATATTGATCTAGTAATGGTTACTAACGACTGTAGTTTTTATTTATGTTTGGGTGATACAATAGGATATTATATATACGGTTTCTTTTTTTGGTTTAAGATTTAACTTTACATTAAATAACTAACTTATGATTTAAGCATTCAAAATTATAATTGCATCCTCTGTCGAGCCACACCATCCAATACACGGTGCCCACAAAACAAGATAATCTTCTTTTTTTCACAAACTTTTAGTTTTTATCGGTGGTTCATTTTGCATATTATATAGAGATAGAGATTAGTACAAGATTAAAAGGGAGAATGAAAGAACAAAACAAATCCATTCAATCTCAACACATTCATCATTTCTAGCATAACTTTAATTTTTAAGTTTGTAGAACTGCACATAGAAGGACATAACATAATTTATTCATATCTTGCCAACAACACACATATTAGTGAAGACAAAAAAAGAGATACAATACACAAATGGACAATGAGCCTGCAAAACTCGTTGGACAAATGTTCTACAAAACGGCAGTGTGCAAGCAAAAACCTTAAAATTTGGGAATCAATATTAGTGAGATAAACCAGATTAACAAACTAAAAACAGAATTTTCCTCTAACAACGATCACATGTTATTTTGAGAGTGTATCAAAAGAGCAACTTGTTTCTGCCATGTATCAACATGTTCATTTGCAGCTCCAACTAGTCCATCCCCTTCTTCTTCATTGTTATGTCTTTCTCCATCTCCTCTAAAATATATGATGAATTATTCCACTGAATTTAGTTGTTCAATAAGTCTGCATAGAGGTAATATCTAAACATTTATCTATCTTGGTGAGCTTGTTTTAAATACAACGGCTGTCTTGAGTATTAATTTCAGTTGGAGTGTTATGTGTTTAATCATTGTTTCTGATTTATGTATAACATTACCTTGCTATCATATGATTTGAAACTTTATCAAATGGATGTAAAAAGTTCTTTCCTTAATGGTCAGGGATGTACATGAGTTGGATCGATCTGAAAAATCTGGTTAAACTTTAAAAAAAAATCAACAAAAATGAGTTGGGTAGGTAGTTGGGTGGATATGGTTTCTAAATGAAAAACCCATAAAAATAAATAGGTTTTAGGTAAAACCAGACCCAAAAAACTACTTATCCAATAATATCAACATTTTTTATTTTTATTTTATTTTCATATGGAAGAAAGAAAATATCAAAGGTTTTAGTCATAAATCAAGTCTTATTTCCAAAATTGACATAGTCCATCATATATATTGAAAATCAAAACATGGTAGAGTTTTTTTTGACAAAAAAACATGGTAGAGTTAGAAATTAGGATGTTGCACTATTTGGTTATTTTTTTGCTAATCCAATTTTATGTCATACAACTTTAGATTGTTGCAAGTATTTTATGATGAATTTTATCATTTGATATTATCATTTATTATTTTGTGATGATAAAAAAAATCATGAAAATAATTTACACAAAATTTTTAAGAAAATAAAATAGTAGAGTAATTTTCATGAAAAATTGTGAGGACTCACCACCATTTAGTCTTTTAATATTAAAAAAAAACAAAAAATTGGGTAACTCAACACCCAATACAACCGAATTACCTGAAAACTAATGAGTTTGCCCAGACCGGTCCAATAATATAACGGGTGGGTATTTTAGCTCACCTAAATCACAGTATCTTATATGATTGAGGTTTTGGGTTTAGGCAAATTCAACCCAAACCGACCCATGTATCCCATTAATTTTTTTTTGTTTGTCAAGTAGCCTAATGGCTAGAATTTACTTTTTTCAAGATGAATAAGTGGGGTGTTTGGGGACCATGTATCCTATTAATTAACCGTTATATAAATGAAGAAGTGTATGTCTCCCAACTTTCCGGTTTTGAAAATCATAAATATCCAAATCATGTTTTTAAATTAAAATAAGCTTTGTAGTTTGTATAGTCTAAAAGACTTCAAGGGATTTTAGAAGACTTTTTGATTATAAAAAAGTTTTGTAGTATTCAATCAAGATTTTTATAAAATATAAATAATCTTGTGGTATTCAATTAAGACAATCATGACTTTTTTTCAATACAACGAAATCCGTCGGTATTCAATTAGGATTTCTCACAACTTATAAAATGTCCTTCGGTATTCAAAAATTGATAGATATAATAGATTCTTTTATGGAATGGATTTTGTGAGACTTTTTGATTAAAAATGTGAATAAAATGCTCATTCAACAATCTCACAAAAATTTGTGAGACTCTCACAATTTTCTTTTCAGTGTTGTCCAACGAGAATCATTTTCTCGATAGTTTCCATGTGCTGAGAACATTATTCTCGTACAATTATATTCCCATTCCCATGGCCCATTAATATCGTTTCCAGGTGAACAAAACGATATTGTTCTAGGTGTAGAAAACTTTCAATCAATATAGTTCGAGCTACGTGTTAATTTCATTCTCGTAAAATTTTAGCTATTTGTTCAATTTATTAGTTCACTTCAAACTAATTTTCTTTTAATATGACTCTGTGTCTAGAACCATTAAGATGGCTTCAAAGTCCGTTATAAGTTATAAATGAATATCTTGGTATAATACAGTGTTGGAAAAAATAAAAAAACATCTCATAAGCATCTAGAAAAAACTGAATTGGCTTGAATTGGCTTGTTGATATAAATCCTTTGAAATCTTGGTGGTCTTTTCAAATCTTATAAAATCTCAGGATATAAATTCCTTGAAATCCAAATTACAAATCTTGAGAATCTTTTAAAATCTTAAAAGTCATTAAAATCTTGCATTGTCTTTTAAAATCCACTAGACTTTTTCATGTAAAATTGTCTTTTAAAATCCTAATCAAATACACCCCCTAAAACAAGTTCACCAAGATAAGTCTAACAGGGAATATAACTATACTAGTATGGATACCCGTGCCAAGCACGGGCTAGAATTTCTTTATATTTGAGGGAGATAATGTTGTGATGTATCAAATGTAGGTTATAGTCTAACATTGAGTAGAAGATTAAAGGTTGAATAACATATAAGTGAAAAAATTCATACACTTAGTGTCTTAAAATATTGGGTGAAAATGTGGTATCGTTCTCATTTGTGTGGTTCCTCTATATCTGATTCAACTTTGTGAGGAAAGTGGGAGTGGTTCAAGGTGGTAGATCACAAATACAAAGAGTCTCATACTTGAGGAAGAGATTTTAATGTGTCAAGTGTGAGTTAAAGTTTTGCATGAACGCAAGAGTAAATTTTAAAGAACATTTAAATGATATACACATATACCTAATTCCTTAAGGTATAGTGTGAAGATGTAATGTCAATCTCATTTGTATGAATTTTGTTATTCTAATGAGATAATTAAACTCAACGTAGGATCCCCCGAAAGCCACAACATTAGGATGAACTTCTTTTTTTTTATGTCATTTGTTTAAGGTTTTTCTTAAAATTTAGTTTTGGCTCTTTCATTTAAAAAATTTCCTTCGTCCTCTGTTATCACAGATTCCTTCATTTTTTATCTTTAGTGTCATGTGACAATTAACAATTGCAGAAGTATATGTTGAGTTGACGAAATACACGGTTATTACATATTTAAAATTATGTGATGTTTTTTTAATTGAGTCTAAATTTTGGTAAAATAATTAATCGAAATATTCAACTTCTTCAACAAACTCATAAAATTACCGACAATTTACATCGTTCCTTATACACTCACGAACAAAACACACAATATTTACTTTTTTCCTTATCTCCTCCTATGTTCAAATTCCTTTTTCAAATTGGTTTTTTTTCCTTCTAAATTTTTGTGTCCCTGCTCAAAAATGAAATGAACATAAGACTCCTCCATGAAACCACCACCAACCAACCCCTTTTAACATGTGCTTATGTTTGATCTTTTTTTACTATGTCACATAATTACGAAAGCGGAGAGTCACACACTTGAATAAGAGATTTTAATGTGTCAAGTGTGAGTTAAAGTTCTATATTGGATGGAATAATAGATTTCGAACAACGTATTAGTGAAAAGCCCCATATACTTGATGCTATAAGATTTTTTGTAAGGATGTTATATCAATCTCACTCGTGTGGTTTCTAGTCTACTGTGGGAATCATACTCAGTGTAGGATTCTCCGGTAGTCCCAAAATTATGATGAACTTTTTTGTTAGTTTTTGGATCCCCGGAAGTCCCCCAACAACTAAGTATATTCCGTATACTCTCACAAACAAATCACACACTCCTTATTTTTTCCCCTTATCATTTCTCTTATGTTAAAATTCATTTTCATGCTATATTTTTATTCAACCTCTATTATTTTAAATTCATTTTCAGTGCCTTAAGGTTTGTTGTGAATACGTAGTGTCGATCTAACTTGTTTGGTTTCTATTGGCATAACATGATTATCCAACCTAATGTAGGCTCTATTGGAAGGCCTAACATTATGATAAATTGATTTGTTAGTTTTTGAATGTCTTTTGTTTGATTTTTTTTATCTTAAATTTAAGTTATTAGATGTCATTCGCTTTAATGCTATATTTTTTATTCAACCTTAATTTTTTTCAAATTCATTTACTTTTGGCATTTGATGGGATTTTACAATAGACAAATACAAATGTATTATGGTAAGTTGATAAAATACATGCTTATTAAAAAAATTAAAATGATGTGACAATTTTTTGATTTAGTCTAATTCTTCTTCTGGAAAATATTAAATTTAAGTTTTTTAATGTAGTTCTCTTTCATACCATTTATTTCATTCAACTTGTATTATTTCAAATTCTTTTAGTTTTGGTCTTTGGTAGGATTTCACCTTGGAAAAACACTTTTATGTTATGCTAAGCTGACAACATACATGTTTATTATACGTTTTTAAATGATGTGGTGTGTTTTTAATTGAGTCTAATGTTTTGGTAAATTAATTATCGAGAAATTCTCAACTCTTTCAACAAACTCATAAAATTACCAACAACTTTTGAAAAATGTGTTTGATCGTTTAATTCCAATAATCAAGAACAATTAAACCCAATAAAAAATTTCAGTAAAAAACCAAGATGAGAGATGGTTCCTGTATAATGAATATGTTATTTATCATGATTAATTTGAATTAAAAATACATTTTCTAGTTCATTGTGATTTTCCGACTCTAAGGGTTTAATCTATTGGTAAAAAGACAAACTTTGGATTTAGAGGTTCCAAAGTCTCTTCTCATGACAGAAAACACATTACATATCTTTTTCTCTTATCATTTCTCACATATTCAATGTCATTTTTCGTATTCATTTTGCTTCTAATTTCATTTATCCCTTCTCATGAAAGAAAGGAACATAAACTTACATCCGTGAAATCGTCACCAACCCACATTTTTGAACATGTTTGTGTCTTTATTTTACTTTTTATGACTACACCACATAATTATGAACGCATAAAATCACACACTTGATTAAAATACGTTAATGTATTAAGTGTGAGTTAACGTTCTACATATTGGAAGAAAGAGTAGAATTTGATCAACATATAAATGAGATGACCCATATGTTTAGGGCTTTAAGGTTCTGCGTGAAGAATTAATGTCAAATTAACTTGTGTGATTATCCAACCCAATGTAGGCTCCACTGGAAGTCATGACGTTATGATAAACTCTTAGGATTTAATCTAGTTAATTGTGATTTTCCAACTCTCAGGGTTTAGTCTAGTAGTAAAAAGACAAACTTTAGATTTAGAGGTTCTGAATTTTGAGCACTGTTAGTATCATCGAAGATAGATGAAATCAAATTTTGTACCTTCCACAAAATCGACATTCATCGACATATTTTTTTTATTAAAAATAAATGACTAAATTACACTCTCCTCCCCTCAAAGAAGCTTGAATTACACTCCCCTCCCCTCTTATGTTAAAATATACACTCCCCTCCCCTCTTATTCAAAATATATTTGAAAACTTTTTACTCCCCTTCCCTAAGAGAAGCTTGAATTACATTATTTTCCCTTCTTATGTTAAAATCTACACTTTACCCCCTCAATATATTTTTGGCTTGATTGCAGTTTTGGTCCCCATATTTTCACTATTTTGTAGAATTGGTCCCCCTATTTTAAAACTCGACAGTTTTGAACTATAAAAATGTGATGTGATAAATTTTAAATATTGTAGAATATGATATGAAGATAAAAAAAGATCAACATCGATGAAATTGTAACAAAATTCTCTTGAAAACTTCATTTAAAACATATCATATCACAATATTTTAGACAAAATATTTGATAGAGAGACAAAAATTGTTGAATTTTAAAATAGGGGGACCAAAACTGCAATTAAGCCTTTTTTTTTATTTCTACGAATCTCGCAAAAAAAAATAATCCAACACGCTTCGGAAAAAAAAAAGTATTGCAGGTCCACTTTAATATAATAAAAAATTGAATACATATTTTTCGCTATTTTTTATTCACAATTTCATTAACATGTAGTTTTAAACCCTGTTATAAAATATAAAAAAACCAAAAATAAAATTAAAATATGTGAAAAATTACTAAAGACGATCAAACATGGTTATTTAAAAGTTAATTTTATACTCTAAATTATAAAATCAATAGAAAAATATTTAAATTTAATTATCATGGACATTTAAATTATAAAGAAATGAATTTATTTTTCTTAAATGGTGGTTCAACATTAGTATATATCATAAAAATATTTATTTATGTTAAAATGTATTAAAGTATAGTGAATATTTAATTACTGAGGGAGAGAGTTGTAATTCAAGCATCTTATCGGGGAGGGAGTGTAGATTTTACTTTTCAAAAGAGGGGAATGTATATTTTAACAAAAGGGGAGATGAGTGTAATTCAAGCATCTTTGAGAGGAGGGGAGTGTAATTTACTAAAAATAAATTCATTGTGATTTTTGTTTTTTATTTTATTAACTTCGTTTTATTATACCTAAAAAATCGTTATAGTGCAATGATCATTAAAGAGTTATCCCATGTACATTTGTATTTATAAAATTAGACATAAATGCATTAAAAAAATTGTTATTAAAAGATATTTACATGCATTATGCTATTAAAAGTACACGACATACTTTAAAAAAATTGCAATACAGACTTTGTAGAAAATTAGTAAAATTGGAATTTAAAAAAGTCATCGGTTATTGCTCAAATTTAATTTTGGGTAACATTCGATTCTTCTTCAAAACTTTGTTATTATTATTTATATAATTATATGAGTTTTTCATTTTATTGAATAATCTCTCCTAAAAATGTTTTCGAATAATCTTTTTTTTCTTTTAGAATATGCTAAAATTTAGGCTTTCATTTTGAATCAAAAAGTTGAGATTTTTCATTTTTAATTTTTTTTTGAGTAAATTACACACTCCCCTCAAAGATGCTTGAATTACACTCCCCTTTCCTCTTATGTTAAAATATACACTCCCCTCCCTTGAAAAGTAAAATTTATACCCCCTCCCTTATAAGATGTTTGAATTACAACCCTCTCCCTTAATAATTAAATATGCTCTACACTTTAATCTATTTAACATAAATAAATATCTTTATGATATATTTTAATTTTGAACCACCATTTAAGAAAAAATAATTCATTTCTATATAATTTAAATGTCAATGATAATTAAATTTAAATATTTTGCTATTGATTTTATAATTTAGAGTATAAAATTAACTTTTAAATAACCTTATTTTATTGTCTTTAGTAATTTTTTTACATATTTTAATTTTATTTTGGGTTGTTTCATATTTTATAATAGGGTTTAAAACTACATGTTAATGAAATTGTGAATAAAAAATAGCGAAAAATATGTATTCAATTTTTTAT
>Ga0228711_1006648_pt1 | contig 17066 bp, 13 predicted proteins | sample MedpolnodulmetaG_2_FD_177996 | JGI IMG/M metagenome (GOLD analysis project Ga0228711, IMG submission 177996) | Root nodule microbial communities from Medicago polymorpha collected in Santa Monica, California, United States - brown nodules | ecosystem: Host-associated > Plants > Roots > Nodule...
TATGAATTTTAAAAATGACGACAACTTAATAGTATCATAATATAAAATCTAAAAAAATTGTCATATTTATCTATTAAAATCAAATGGATGGTCAATTGTTTCTCAAGTTTTTGGAATGAGTTGATTTCCATAGCCTGACAATACTAGCAAAAGAAAACATCATTTGTTTTTATTGTGGTTAATTTCAATGAGACAAACATAGTTGGTAGTCATAAAATCAACAATGGTCAACTATGATTGTCTTAACTATGATTAACGATGGAGGGCTATCTGAATTCTACCTAAATATTCATCTTATCCCTCCTTTTATTAATAACGAGCAAACTAGATGTGCAAAGTCAGAGTACAACTACACTAGTGCCAATAAAATCAACTGTCACAAAAGCTAAGAGAAACTTTAACCACGAAGGAACCTGAAGCAATGCAAACATAAAAACTCCCCCAAGAAAGTAATTCAAACCTCCTTATACCAACTGAAGCAGTAGAAAGCTGAGAATGAATCAACACAGAAACTTCACACCCAACAGCAGCAACTAACTGAACAAATCAACAATGCGGAAACAATTACTTGCTTAAAAAGCATTGTAAAACATGAAGTGGATTCAATTAACTCAATGCTCCAATCGACTGCTTTCCATTCTACCAATTGAAACATCATTGTTGGTGTACATCCCGAATAACTCCTCTACCTGAGTTGGAAACCTATCCTGCAATAATTTCCGCCCAAGCAAACTGAGCTTTTAACAGGACTCATGTGTGTTGGTTGACTATTGTTCCAACAATGTGTCTTACAAATGCCGCGCTGCAGAAAGGTTCAGGTCGACCAGGAGATTATAACAGCTCTTGAAAAAATTCTGTTGCTTATCTTCAACATAGTGTCACTGTAGCTTTGTGTATTTTTACGTATTTTATGAAAGAGAAATGATAAGTAAGATGAGAAAGAAAACAATGTATGAGAGAAATGAGACAAAGACACAATGTATTTCCCACCTTAAAGTAGGTGGTCCGGATCCCATTTTGAAAGCCAAGAAATTGGCATTTGTAGAAGTCAATTATCGCTCATACTTTCGCACAAATATTCCTCTTAATTACAGTAATTGCAAGTACTATGTAGGATTTGACTTCTTTACACCGAAGAAGTTACATTAGAAATATATTTAATTGTATAGCACTATAATTTTTCACCTCTTAGTGAGGGATGCTAGCAAAGCAATTTAATTCATGTTCTAAATAATCTTTGTTACATAATTTACAGGTAAAGTTATCACTCGAGCATAGGTTCAAAAGAAGCATAACATTCAATTTCACCGATGATAATGATATTGAAAATGTGTACATAGAACATGCAAAGAAGTACGAGTTTGCAGACATAACCTGGTATCCATCAAGAAACACGGCTGTTTATAGATACGATTTCAGGGTTCCCTTAGATGCCTCTGGTGATGGAGTCTATGATTTCATTGGTTTTCAAGCCAATGAAATATTGGTCTCTCAGTCAGTTAGAGCAGCAGGTAACTAATGATCTCATCTTGTATATTGTTCTAAAATTATTGTCATGTTTTTGTTAGCAAGCAATAACCAATTAAAGACAATAAAGTTTTGCCAATGGAGGTTGGCCAAGCATGCAAGGAGTTAGCTCATACCCCACAAGGGCGTGGGTTCGACTCTTGTTACTGGCGTGAGGACCTCACTGTCATATTGTTTTTAGTTGGTAAGTAATAACCAACTTTTTTAGAAAACTTCGCAACGGGAGAAATTATTATTAAAGTGACACTGATGATCATTTTACAATTGTCTTCAGAGGGATTTGATCCCTTGAAGTTATAAAGTCAAACTTTTACCACTGAGCTGCGATCTCATGGACTAACAATAAATAAACTAAATACAAGTTCTAAATTGCGTCCGTGGCTGTGATTGATATTATAATTCTTGATATCATGAAAAATTATAGACATGCGGTTAAGATGAACAAAATTATGATCGCAATGCGGTCACATTGACCACATAAATCTGGATGTTGTGTTCATAATCTATAAAGCAGTAACACAGACAAGAACAACAAACACAATACTGACACTAATTAATGACACGTCGAATATAGTAATAATTTGAGAAAAAATAGAATAATTGAATGTAACTACATATCTCAATGTTAGACATTGGTCACATCTTCAAATGTTGGTGCTACCTAGTAGTTATTGTAGACCACAATTTAACAAGTGTTACTGGTTTTAGTTGTAGTACGCAGCTGCAACATTGTTGCACTAAACACATATGTCTGCAATTTTTCACAATACCAAAAATTGCGACCTAACTGCACATCCGCAATTTACAATCTTGAGTTCAGGTCAAATTTTATAAGATGCTATAGTATAACTTAAACGTTGTCATGCAGAGAAATTGCTGGAAAACACAGGAAACACGAACGGGAAATGCTTAACAGCATCCACTACATTGGGATTCAAGAAATTAACAGCCAATGGTTTGAAGAACAATGGCCTAATCTTCACCGGCTATCCTGTAATTGGCTATCAAGGAAAAATGCAAACTTCAGGTTCATGCTTATATTCAACAAGAATAGACACATCATGTGCATGGGATCCAAGAATCAAAGGATTGTCCTTCTATGAGTCAACAGCAATTTTCCCTGCTTCAAAGTTTGGAGACTTTATCAATGATGTGAAGAAACTAAGAGACATAAATCCACAAAATTTTTGTGGCATAGACATCTATAATGGAATTTTGATACGCTACATTAAAGCCTCGGAAGCATATCTAGGACAATCAGAAGACTCTGCAGTTATTGATTTCAACTATTATCGTGCAAATGACCAATTCACTCCTAGATTAAACCAAGATGTGTGGGAGGAATTGGAACAAATTGCATTTTTCAAGTATGGTGCTAAGCCACATTGGGCTAAGAATAGGAACTTAGCATTTTCAAATGTGCAACATAAATATCCAAAGTTTAATCTTTTTATTGAAGCTAAAAATCAAATGGATACGCAAAATGTGTTCTCTGGTGATTGGTCAGATGAGATTTTGTATGGGAAGGAATTAGTAAAATTTGATGGCTGTGCTTTGGAAGGACAATGTATTTGTTCTGAAGATAGACATTGTAGTCCTGAAAAAGGGTATTATTGTAGTCATGGACTTGTCTATAAGGAAGCTAGAGTTTGTAGGTCTTTATCAACATTTGTGTACCCTGATTCACACCAATGAATAATGATGTAATCTAGTAATTTGACGTGGTTGAATAAAGATTTGATGTGTCACATTCTTACTCTATAAAATCAAATTTAATACACATTTCTTTTAAGAAATGAAGAGGATTCTAAGCCGTCCTTATCAGTGTTTCCTTTATCATACCTTTATCACGTGTGTTCGCTTTTGCGCTCCTCCATTTGTTTCATATATCTACTTCTTTATGCTTTATATTTTTTTTCTATCAAAATATCCATTTTCATTATGTATATTATTGTTTCCAAACTAATGTAGTTTATCAGATGAGGAGTCTAAAACGAGCACACAACAAACATACCTGGCATAATCTCGTCTGTTAGGATTCACAACACGAAAAACATAACTGGCTTCTTTCTTGCCATGATCATGATAGTTACCCTTAATAATAATCAATCAATAAAACTCTGTTTGAATTTCTAGCAGACAAGTCTCTTTTGGAAGGCTTAGTTTGGAGAGGTTTCCTCATGAACAAGACTAGTTTTATATGGTTAAAAGTATACTGCTACAATATAATACTTATGTATATTATTTTTTTGATTTATTATATCTTTGTGCCAACAAGAACCAAACATCATAGAAAACAATTTTATTGCTGTCTTAATCTGTTTTTAGTGAATGTTCATATTTTTGTGTTGGTCCACGTAGATTCCAAATTAAAAGGACTCTGTAGTTTTCTGAATATTCTTACAGAAGGATAAAATTCTGCAGTCATAAAATCCTCCAAATTTGACACAATTTTCCCAGCAGAAAACACCTCTTATGGTAGCTTGTACTCCTAGCCAATTGAAAATCAGTTTCCACACTTCCATAGTCTTTGTGCAAGAAGCAAACAAATGACTAGATAATTCGATTTCTCTAAAACACCAAACAAAACTTTGTTAATAAACATCTCTTAAAATGCCCCTTTGCCATAATTCCAATCTAGTTGGTAGCCTATCCTGCAATAACAACCACCTGCAGATGCATATATTCGAAGGAATGAAAGTGCTACAAATTAGTCATCGTATTCAGCCGAACATAACAGATTTGACAACTCCAAATAGCAACCTTCAACATAAAAATCAGCCGCTGCATCAGGCAGCCACCTGAATGTATCTGGCACATCAAATTTTGGCTGCAACTGCGAAATTAGCTGATGCAAAACCGCATCATCAACCCTCTCTTCGTCTTGCAGAATTCTGGTCCAGTTTCCCAATTTCTTTCTCATGTGATTCCTCTTCTTTTCGAATTTACTTTAACTTGTGCTTCTCTTTCTAAACTTCACCTCTTCTCCATTTTCATTTTCCACACTATAAGGTAGTTTATTTGTAAGGATCTCTGCAATCTCATGCACAACCCATTTTATTTTGTTGGCACACTGTTTACCTGCAAGAATGAAATATTTTTTTTATCACTTGAAATCAAATTCGATAGTCGGAAATTTACAACTAAATACAGAAAATTCAATAGGCATTTTGCCTTGACATTTGTTTTTGGATAAAAAATTTCAACATGTTTGTTCCTTTCATCTCAATGTACTTCTTGTTTTATACTTTTACTCATTTTATTCACACGTGCATTTCTGAACAACTACTTCATTGGGATGACATATTGTCTAGCCAGGAATTAATTCCTTCATTATTTTAGATTTAAAACGTGTCTTTTTAGGTTTGCCATCTTAATTGATTGCATCATCTTCTTCAATTAACGCTGATACTTTCGCACGTATATTCCTCTGAATTACAGTAATTGCATAGTACTATGTAGGATTTGGCTCCTTTACACAGAAGAAGTTACTTTACAGATGTGTTTAATTGCATAGCACTATAAAATTTCTTCTATAGTGGAATCCTTTAGATCGTATTGGGAAAAATCTATGAAGATTAAACCAATTTCAAAAAACATGTATTGCTCATTTTTAATATGGTGTCAACACCATTTTGAAGGAAATGGATTGGACTATATGAAATAAAAATATTAAATAAGATGAGAAAGAGAACAGTGAATGAGAGAGATAAAGACAGAGACACAATGTCTTTTTACTGGTTTTTCTGATGTGAAGAATGTGGGATTGTTTTCTGATATGAAGAATGTTGGTAAAACAGGAGAAACTTTGGGTGGTTTATTATGTTAGGGGTGGCAGGAGGTCTCTCCTAGTTCATAGTGCTTATAACTTGGAATATACATGGACCACAACAAATATATGAACATTATCTTAAATCAGATTAAGACAGCAATTACAATTGTTTTCTATGATGTTTGGTTCTTCTTGGCACAAAAATATAATAAATCAAAAAAAAATTATATACTACCCTCAGCGTGTATTTTAGAGTTTAAGAATTTCAATATTCATAACTATCATATTGGAGCAGTGTACTTGTAACCCTATAAAAAACTAGTCTTGTTGATGATGAAACCTCTCCAGACTAAGCCTTCCAAAAGAGACTTGTCTGAAAAAAATTCAAAGATTTTTTCTTGTTGTGAATCCTAACAGACGAGATTTTGACAGCTGATAATGGAGCTTATTAGTCCAATTATTATATAAGATTAAATATCATTTCTGTTATTATACAATAAAATGAAATGAATTATGAATATTAAGGTGCTAATGAGAAGCTATCTCAACGTCATGAAATAAGGGATACGTAAGCAAATTCTTAAATTCAAAAGTTACTTGGGCAAAATGGCACATGATTAAATAGATGGGATTAGCAAGGCTTGTTAACCAAACCAACGTAGCTGAATGTTATCAGTATAATACTTTCTTAAAAAATTTCCATTTTGTAGGCAAAATAGATTAGATTTTTCAGTAAACTTTTCCCCCCATTTTGCCTAAAAAAATGCACCATGTTGATAAAGATTTGATTCACACTCCAAACAGGAGTTGAAATTTTTATAGCACGTAAGACCTATCCTGATTGGTGAATCCTGGAAATCCAATTTATCATTTTAGTGTAAGTTGCATGTATCCAACAAAAAGTTGCTAAAATGAAATTTTATTTTTCGGACGCACTTTAATAATTTTGATCATGAAATTATATTAATAGAGTTTAATTGTTATACCATGAGTGTAGAACTTTTTTTGTATAAAAAAAAATAAAAGATTGAGTGTAAAACTTTTTTTCAAATACATCCAATTAAATTACACATGCCACTTTATTTTTATTTTGGTCAAGTAACTTAGCAGCAAAAGAAATTCACCTTAAAGGTGAATAAGTGGGACATCCGGATTCGAACCCCGCCCCTGCATATATATGCACTCGTCCCTTATCAAGTGAGCTAAGCTCACGGGAACACTTGCCACTTTATTAAATTGTCATGTTAGTTATCGAAACAACACCATAAATGCTTTACATATAGTAAGACTATTTTTTTGGTAGATTTTTACATAGTAGATTTAATTGGATATATGTATTATTTTTTTATGATAGTAATGTGTATTAACTTGAGTTGTACATTCAAAAATAAAATAAAATAAAATATTAACTTGAGTTCGTGCTACATTTATTTGTTCTCTGCTTAGGTCCTGTTTGATTTAGCTTATTTTGAGCTTATGAAAAATAGCTTATGTAAATAAATAAGCTTTTATTTTAATTTATAAGCTCTCACTAACAAAAATTGTATCTTTATAAACGGTTTTTTTTCATAAAATACCTTAAAAACTTATAAATAATCCAAACGGCCCTTATTGTCTAATGATGAGAGAGATAGATATGTTTTCCGACAAATGATAACTTAATACCAACACATATAACTTGATTATGTTTCGTTAAATAACAACAATAAAATTTAGAGTAAATTACACTTCCCTCCACTCAAAGATGTTTGAGTTATACTCTTTTTCCCTATTATGTGAAAATACACTCCCTCCCCTCTTATTCAAAACATATTAGCAATTATTTCACTCTCCTCCTCTAAGAGTAGTTTGAATGACATTTCGCTCCTCTCTTATGTTTTTTTTTTTGAAAAAAAAAGGAGTATGCTTATAGCATTTCATTAATAATAAAAGAGTTTATACAACGAGGTACACGATAATAAATAGTGGGACTAGCTGTTAATGCGGCAACCCCAACAAGGGTGTGAGCTACCTCATTTGCTTGTCGCCTGTTGAACTCGACCTTAGAGTTTGAGAAGTGTGTGTTGAAAAGACTCTGGCATGTTGAAATTACTTATCTAAAGGCTTAAATGCGCAATTGGTCCGTTAACTTGATTTCAAGTATCGGTTTGGTCTCATAAGTAATAAAATGTCTGTTTAGGTCCCTTAACTTTATTTAAAGTATCGGTTTGGTCCTTTCTGTTAATTTAATTCAAAAAAACGTTAAGTTTAGGGACCAAACTAATACTAATTAAATAAGTTAAGGGACCAAAATTTAACGTTTTTTTGAATTAAATTAACAGAAGCGACCAAACCGTTACTTTAAATAAAGTTAAGGGACCTAAACGGACATTTTATTACTTATGGGACCAAACCGATACTTGAAATCAAGTTAAGGGACTAATTGAGCATTTAAGCCTTGTCTAAATTTCGTAACATCAACCTGACGATGATGGAAGACGTCTATTGTAATCTTTGAATCCAAGACAACATCAACGTCGTCAAATTGCATGTCACTTAGCCATTGTAAGGCGTGGAATAAACCTTTCTCCCACGGCAACATAATACACATGAGAGAGTGGGATAGTTTGAGCCAACACAAAGGTACCTTCATCATCACGAATAAATATTCCAATACCTGTTCTATTAAACTGATTCGAAAATGAAGCATCAACATTACATTTCAGATGGCTTCGCTGTGGACGTTGCCACCTGTTTGAAGCCATATCACTCGTTGTTGTAGAAAAAGAGGAAATTCGAGTTGTAACTGAATTGCCTTGTCTTATTGGTGTTATTGTTGTTGTTTGATCATTACGAACTAAATTTATTGAAATGTTGTTTCGACTAGCTACCGGAAGAATAACATTAGCTGCATGCCAATCCTCCATAAAGTGACAAGCCCGATCTACTACATGAGCACATGTTTCTGTGGCCTCTTGCCAAAGTTTGAGATTTCTATGCTTCCAGAGGCTCCAAAGGACAGCTGCAAATCGTTGACCAAGTTCTTGCGAAAGCTGATGTAACAATTCGAAAATGGCATCAACTTCTGAATTCTTTTCGAGAAACGCCTCATGAACCGCATTCCAAAGGCCAATCTTACACCAAACCTGCAATGTAAAAGGACACTAAAAAAAAAAAGTGCAAGGTCCTCATGCAGGCCACCACAACTCACACAACTTGTGGGGCATTGCACTCCTTTATCTTGAAGCCGAACTTGGGTAGGCAAACACCCACGACACATTCGCCAAATCAAAATCTTTACTTTTGGCGGAACTTCCAGTCTCCAAATAACAAACCAAAATCCTGGCCTTCGAAGGTGAGAAACATCTACCAATTCATCCACACACAATCTATAAGCACTCTTGACGGAATATAAACCATTTTTCTCAGCTTTCCAGATTAACCTGTCATCCACCACCTAATCAAGTAATGGTGTTCGAATAATAGAGTCGGATATATCAGGACTAAACACTTGTTAAATAACTTCCTGGTTCCAACCCTTCGTTGAGACATGCATCAGACTACTCACAGAAAAATCCCTCACAAAGTTTGCACCCATAATATTTCCATTAATGCGGTCCCCATTCAACAACCAAGGTTCATCAAGTATTGATATAGAGTAACCCGTACCAATACACCAACGCGTCCCACCGCGCACTATGAAACACGTCTTCAAAATACTTCTCTAGACATAGCTAGGATTGTGACCCAAATTTGCCGTCAAGTAACTATGGGAAGGAAAATATTGAGCCTTGTAAATGCGAGAGACAAGAGAATCAGGTTCTATCATAAATTTCACACCTTGTTTCCCTAACATAGCCATATTATATGCAGTCAAATCTTTAAATCCCATGCCTCCATGATTTTTATGCACTGACATCTTCTCCCAAGACATCCAATGGATACCCCGGTTATTTGGACTTCCATGACCCCACCAGAATGAGTTCATCATCTTCTCAATAGTAGAAATAATAGAAGTAGGTAATATGAAAATACTCGTAACATATGACGGGATAGCCTGTAGCACAAATTTAATGATGACCTCACGACCTGCTTTAGATAAAAATTTACTGCTCCATGAATTTATTTTCTACCAAACACGGTCCTTGATGTACGAGAATACGTAGTACGGTCCCTCCCGGTCATCGAAGGAAGACCTATGTACTTCTCGGTGCCAAGAACTACCTGAACTCCCCTAATATTAGTGATATAATTTTTTAAAGCATCTGGGACATTTCTACTATAATATATCTCAGACTTCGGCAAACTTATGGCTTGACCAGAGGCCACTTCATACATTGTGCGAATATACTTCATCACTTGAGCCAGACGCTCTTCTGCTTTACAGAAAAGGAAACAATCATCAGCAAATAGTAAATGAGACACTGGTGGAGCACCTCCGCAAATGGTCGTACCTCTAAGGTCTCCTCTAGCTTCATCAATTCTAATAAGAGAGGAAAAACCCTCAGCACAAATGATAGAAAGATAGGGAGAAAGTGGGTCTCCTTGTCTCAATCCACGACCCGGAATAATAGGCCCCACTGCTTCATTATTAACTAGAACTGAATAATCAACTGTCTCGACACACATAGACATCCCATGAATCCACTGATTATTAAAACCCATCTTAATCATGACCTCCTTTAAGTAATCCCAATTCATTCGATATACGCCTTGCTAATATCTAGTTTAAGCGCAACACTACCATTGCTTCCGCTCGTCTTCGTCTTCATGTAATGAATAACCTCAATAGCTACCATCTCATTGTCAAGAATCGACCTACCTGGAACCAAAGCAGATTGAGTATCAGAATACACTTAGGGAGGACGATTGTAACCCCTAAGTGGTTTGATTGTAACCCTCATCTGCACTTTGTAAATAAGCTTATACAATATGTTACACAATGCTATAGGTCTCCAATCCTTCATAGTGGTCTGATTGTAACCCTTCGGAATAAGAGCAATATTTGATGAATTCAGAGAAGCCGGAAACTGGCCTGTTTCTAGCCATTCACAACAATCCTTAAATATGTCTTCACTACAACTACTCCAAAAATGTTGGTAAAAGCCCGGATTATATCCATCAGGGCCAGGGCATTTATCTGGGTGCATCAAAAAAAATAGCATCTCTAAACTCTTCCTTTGAGAATGGTGCAGTAAGTGAAGCATTATCAATGTCTGTAATAGAACGACGAATGGCATTCACCATAGGTGTTGTATTACTGTTTTTTCTTTGAAATAAATCCAAAAAATAATTCTTTGCTAGAGTGCTCATGCCTGGATTATCAGTAATTTTGACACTTTGATCATCTTCAAGAGAAAGAATACAATTTACAATTTTCCTAGTAGTAGCTGATGCATGAAAAAAATTTGTATTTCGGTCTCCATCCATGTACCAATGGGTTCTTCCCCGTTGACTCCAATACGCATCATCTTGCATAAGTAACTTGGCCATTTGTTTTCGCAAAGACAACAGTTGAACTTGATCCGCACCTATATTGTTATTTCGAGAAAGACATAGTTGTTTGCGGCAGTCATCAATATCTTTCTTCAATGAATTACAATGATCCCGACTCCAAGAATAAATATCTTTTGTACATCTACTAAGACGGTTAACGACTGAATGATCATGATACAAATCCAACTTTCTTTCATCATATCATCAAAACCCGGTTCAAACTTCCAAACATTTTCAATTCGAACTACGGGGGAGCGATCAAGCAAGATAGGATATTGATCTGATGCTGGAGCTGCAAGATTTTCAAGTTTGGCACTTGGGAAAAAATCAAATCAAGCATTGTTAGATAGTTCTCTATCTAACCTTTCTTCAACAGCACGTCGTGAACCTAAACTCTTAAACCAAGTAAACGGATAACCTTCAACAGGGACATTAGGTAATCCAACATCCATAACAGCTTGACGAAAATCATTAATCAATTAGTTAGAACGGTTTGTCCTACCACGTTTCTCACTAGCATCCATGATGTCGTTGAAATCACCAAAAATGCACAAAGGGCGAGTGGACTGTTGAGACAACTGTCTAAGAAAATCCCTAGCAGCCTGTCTTCTACCCACATTAGGATAACCATAATAACCTGTCAGTCTCCAAATACCTTTTTCATCATCTTATATCTCAACAGTGATATGATTGTTTGAATAATCGACAATTTGACAGTTAACAGAAGAGCGCCAATAAAGAGGTAAACCTCCACCTCTACCAAAACGATCAACATAAAAACAAGAATCAAACCCAAGGATATAGCGAAATTCCTCAATTTTGTTTCGATGGACTAGTGTCTCGCATAAGAAACGGCAGTTCCAACTAATAACACTCATGAAATTGAAAAACGACGTAACCAAAATCTCAATAACCTAAAATTGCCTTTTGTCTCTTTGTTCAAACAAATTAAATAAAGAAAAGACCTTGAAAACCTTGCCGAGCTTAAAAAATCAACAACCAATGGCGGTTGTGGGTAACCTTGCCTTTTGTCTCTCGAGTAGTGCTGATAAGGGAATATACATGATTATAGGAAGAAAACACCTTTTATTGTATAATGGATTTAGGGTGGCAAATTGGAAACAATTATGTGAGTATATATATGATAATAGCACAAAGGCCAAAAAGAAACACGTTCAGGGAAGAAAAAATCTAACCGAACGACAACAAAAGCACTCACACAAGGACAACAAAGCTAATAATTTAGCAATCCCTAATCACAATCACAATCTCAATCGTAATTAACCTGCATCATCACTTAATCACAATCGCTAGTTGTGTTTCTAGCAATCCCTAATCTCCTTAATCGTAATTGATGTATCAGCCGTTGCACATGCAATCCAAATCCCCCGTCTCTTATGTTAAAATCTACACTTCACTTCCTCAATAATTTTTTTATTTCTAATAATTTAGCAACAAAAATGATAATCTAACACACTTCAGAAAAAAATAATATTGCGGGTCTATTTTAATATAATCAAAATTTGAATGTGTATTTTTCGCTATTTGTTATTCACAATTCCATTAACATATAGTTTTAAAAACCTATTCTAAAATATGAAACAACCCAAAATAAAATGAAAACATGTAAAAAATTACTAAAAACAATAATGTATAGTTATTTAAAATTTAATTTTATACTCTAGATTATAAAATTAATACCTAAAAATTTAAATTTAATTATCATTGACATTTAAATTATAAAGAAATGAATTTATTTTTCTCAAATGGTAGTTCAAAATTAGTATATATCTTAAAAATATTTATTTATGTTAAAATAAATTAAAGTGTAGTGCATATTTAATTATTAAAGGAGGTTGTAATGCAAGAATCTTAATAAGGGAAATGAGTATAAATTTTTTCTTTTCAAGGAAGGAGAGTGTACATTTTAACATAATAGAAGTGGGGAGTGTAATTTAAGCTTCTTTGAAGGAGGGAATTATAATTTACTCTAAAATTTAACATTACGTTGTAAACACAAACGAAGCAAATGAAACTTATGACTAACAAATGAAGACAATGAGTCTTATATATGAGCTCACTAACTAAGCAACAAGCCAACCAAGTAATTGCATAGTACTCCTGTCTCATTGGACATTGTATATCATTATAACCCAAAAAATGTCTCATTTTATACCGTATATTGTTTTACATTATGAATGTAGTATTTAATTATGACCGCTTCTTTTTCCACTCTATGAGTTTCTCGCGCGTCCTATGCAGTTTGAATTATAGAAACCTCATAAAAACTTTTAAAAACACGTTAAAACATTTTAGATTTTAAAATCTGAATAAGGCACGCGAGAAACTTTAGGGTGGGAAAAGTAATCACTTTTAATTATTTAGGAAAGCCTTATTGATTAAAGTATGTAATGTTATTAGCTGCAATTTTTAATCTATGTGTCACAATGTTAAATGACTTATAACTAAATAAGAGAAATGCTAGCAACACACCTTCTAACACACACTTTTCAACACACTTCTTTTGATTGGTTAAAATTTACATGGGTCCCATCAAATCATGTGGGTCCTATATACTTTTTGTGGGTCCCATATGAATTTTAACCAATCAAAGAGAATGTGTTGAAAAGTGTGTGTTAGAAGGTGTATTGCTAGCATTTATCAACTAAATAAATACATCATGCATTAAAAGCATGTACATGTTTGTTGCTCTCAAACGAAGCAAGTAACTATCAGATGCAGACAGACTGATAATTGACACAAAAAAACCAACGAGACACATGCACATCATGTATGGTCCAATACCCCTCCATGTAGGATAACATCACTATAGATAAGTGAGTACGTGAATCATTCCACAAACAATGGAAGTTAAGTTCTACATCCTTGGGACAACATTTTGGGACAACAAGGAAGTGAAAAGCATAGCAAACCGTGGCATGCTGGCTTGCTTAAGACCATACAAGCTTTTGGTGAACTTGCAAACTTGATTGGGGTAGGCAATAGTTACACCTTGAGGAATATCAGCATAAAATTGTATGATCTCTTTAAACTAAGAAATTCTTCATTACTAATCCACACTCAATAGCCTTTTCAGGTACTTTTATCGAATTTCAAGTAAAAAAGGAAGATATTTATGAATTGGTGTCTTTTGCTATTCGCTACTTTACACAAAGACTGACCCCTAAAAAACACTGTAAATTCAAAGCACAACTCAAAATGAATGTGCTCAATTTTACTGTATCTGCAAGGAGAGTTACTATTGAAACTTAATGTTTATACTTTAGATGATTAATAATTTCATATTTCAAAACTGACATACCAAAAAATATTTCAAAGATACTTTGGCCAAGAAGACAGGTTATGTGACTTGCTTTAGATTCTCTTCTACAAGCTCAATGCACCGATACAACACCAACTCAAGTGGATTAAGGGTGCATAGAGTGTCAATTGCAAGCTCATCATAATCACTCTTGTTCTCTGCCATTATACCTGTCACTAGCGTACGCAAAGGAAGCAGCCATTCATTGTAGACCTTGTTTAAACTGCTCCTCGACAAGACTCCAGTGTAGTTTGTCTTTCCTGTTACAAAGCGTAATTGTGAAGCTTTAATTATACTTTTAATTTAGATCGTTTGGCAACTAATAATTATTAAACCAAAACCCAGGAAAAATTATTTCTGCTTAGGAACAATTAACAATTAAGAGGCCCATTAACTTAAAAAATAAAATACTTGTTTCTCACAACAACTCTTTCAAATTAAATACATTTTTATCAAGAACTCTCGAAATGTAGTTTTCACCATCTTTTGATTACTTTATTTGATAATTCGTTGATGTTGCGTACCTGTAGATTCTGTCATTATTACAAATCTGTATAGGTTGAGAGCTGACAGCACCTGCAGGTTGGAAACAGAATGCTATTATTAGCTACAACCTTTTCAAAACAGTGCATAACCGAAAAATGAAACCAGAATAACGCAGAGTGCTTCTTCAAATACTATGAAACAGGAAGAATACCGCATCACTCTTCTCTGGTAGGGAAGGAGGTCCTCCCTGTGGAGGTCTTAGAATTGACTCCACCAACTCAAGGACGCTGGGAGTCCAAAATGATATATCTGCATGTGCTTTGTTATTAATCTGTTGGATATCTTTTACTGCTGACGTACTACTGGAGATTTCTGTGTGCATTTCCCTCCGAACAAGATCGACCAAAATGGCAATCTACACAGAGAAGCAAGACCAACATTAGATAATTTAACACTTCCAGCTAGTTAAATAAACAATGTAGTTAAACGAATTGTGATTAAGAGAAGAGACATGTTAGCAACACTCTTTAACACTATTTTTCCAATACTATTCTATTGACTAAAATTATATATGGGTCACACCAAATTTGTGAGACTTAGAGATTTAGTGAGATCGATTTCCAAAATAGTAGGACTCCATAAATTTCAATCAATAGGAAGTGTGTTAGAAAAAGAGTGTTAGATGGTGTGTTGCTAACACTCCTCAAGAAGAGAATTGCTAGCAAGAGAATTACCATGGAGGAAGAGTCGGTATTTGTAATCAATGCTATCAAAATGTTAAGCCTTTGAGAAATTGGAATATCAGCAAGTACCTTTGAGTAACATGAACACATAACATTACAGCTATCAATAAAAGTACGCAGAAGACATTAACATATATCTCAATTTCATAAAATGCACATTAAATATTATATGCAAACTATAAAAAAAACTTCCAACTTAAAAGGCATTGTATAGCATAAGAAACTCACTCCTTTTAAAACAGCAAATGAGTTTTTTCTATGTTCTGGGTCTGGAGTATACATGATAACCATTTTAACAGCCTGAAAGGTTATAGTGTAATCAAAAGTGAGGAACGGGTCAGCATTTGCCTCGTAGAAAAAGTAAATGATCAAGCAATGAGAAACAAACTGAAGTCAGGAATTGCAGTACCTGTTGAGCAGAAAAAAGATTTGGCATATAAGACGACCACTGGGACTGTTCATCGTCGTTGTTTCCACGGATATCTCCATCTGTGATGCAAAGCAAGAAGTTGGTAGTATGTTTCTTTAACTCCCACGGCAGACTTACAAAGGAAAGTACATGTTTTAATGTTCCTATTGCTTGCCACCTTTTGATCTGGTTATTACGAAGCTCATCCTTGACCACAATCATATCTTCTTTAGCAGCATGAGCAACTTCCTCTGAGACATGCCCCCAAATCACTGGAAAAAATGGAATTTGATGGGCTAGTGAAAAAGAAATCATAACACAAAAGGCAAGGATTTAATAACAGTAACTGTCCTATCACAGACCTGAAAGAGCGCAACCATGCTTGATATGAGATAAACAATCCATATAATCATCTTTATTTTCTGCGTAATTGACACGGAGTAAAAAGTTGTGTAAACAAACAGCGCCTGAGTAAACATTGAAATGAATTAACAGCTTAACCTAAGAGTAATTACATATTCTTCTGAAACATTAAAATCTCACCTCCCTCTAAAGCCTGGAGCTGAAGTTACATTCCCGTGACATTGCGAGCCTGGCAGGTTGGTGTGGCAGATGCTGATAATACGAGGCACTCCAAAGATGCAAGTTGCCCATCGCTATTGATACACTACGCCGGTACTGTCTTCAAGACATCATTATTTTCTTGCTTTCATGATGAGTTTAGAAGTTCAGTCTGCAGGCCTTTCATTGGAATACATTCAGATCAAAACCTTTTGTGGATTTGAATATTTTATTCATTTACATTGTGCAGCGTTATTTGCCCCTTTTTCAATTTTTCCATGTTTCCTCTCCCCCTTTTGTTAGATCAGTGTCATTGTTCTCTTGCATTTAGTCCTGTCCCATCATAAATAGTTTAAATATGTTTGACAAGGTTCCTTATGCAGCTCCCATCTTATGGCACACTGGCATTCTCTGTATATGCAATAACATGCATTTGTTGATTTGTCATTTGGTGGTTTCATGTGCTGAGGACCGTTACTAACTTGTGCTTGTCCTTTTATATCGGGTATTAAGGCTCTTTCCACATTTATTTCAGGTTCACTGAAAACCTCTGAAGATCCAAATGCTGTATCCCCCGGTAGAAGCCTTGTTGTTCCCCTGCAGATTTGTGTTTTGCAGGGTTTGTCTTTTGTGAAGGCTCAGCTGCTTTCAATGGAATTTCCTGCTCATGTTAGTGAAAATCTTCCTAAGTTGGATGATGTGAATAATAGTTCCAATGGAGGACATGTTAACTCAGAGTCAAAAATGGACAGATTGGTGAAAATAGATCCT
>Ga0228711_1006651_pt1 | contig 17054 bp, 6 predicted proteins | sample MedpolnodulmetaG_2_FD_177996 | JGI IMG/M metagenome (GOLD analysis project Ga0228711, IMG submission 177996) | Root nodule microbial communities from Medicago polymorpha collected in Santa Monica, California, United States - brown nodules | ecosystem: Host-associated > Plants > Roots > Nodule...
ATTTTTTTCTAGTTTTTTTTTTTTTGTCAAGTAATCTAGTGGCTAGAATTCACATTTTTCAAGGTGAATAAGTGGGGTGTCTGAGGTTTAAACCTCAGTCACTGCATATAACAATGTTTGTCCCTGCCAGCTGAGTTATGCTCATGGAGACTTTTTTTTTTAAGTTCTAAAAAAAGAAATTTCGCTTATACTTATGATCGGAGAAAATATTGATTAATACAATATATTAAAAAAATATGTAAGATTTTTTTTTTGACAGAAAAAAAAATGTTAGATAAAACATGAAAAATCCTTGCTCAAGATCATGACACAAATACTAGTAGTGTCACTTCTTTGTTATGAGGCTTTGCATAGGCTAAGAAATTACAATGTATACATATACGTGTCTTTGCTACGTATGGATTTGGCTCCTCTAAATTTAATGATTTATTTTAGAGTGTAAAATGAGTAATATCAACTATTCATTATTAAATCAAAGATAGATAGTATAGGGAGTTTGTTAAAGTTAAATATATTTTTGTTTTCTATAAATATGTCAACTTTTTTTTTTTAGTCTCTTTAAGATTTTTCTTCAACTTTTAGTCCTTCAAAAAAAATTCATCTTCACTCTTAGTCCCCTATTTAAAATAAACTCATGTAGAATTCATAATTTTGAATGAAATTTATAATATTATAAGGATCTCTCAAAAAAAATTAGTAATTTTTTAAAAAAAACATGAATTAAATATGAATTTTTATATATTTGACGGTAAAAAATTCATATTTATTTTATGTTTTGTTAAAAAATTCTAATTTTTTTTGTAGTGATTTTTACAATATTCTATACATTTCTGCATAATTTCATTAAAATAAAAAAATTTACTTAAAAATAGGGACCAAAAGTTGTGATTGAAACTTTTATAGGGACTAAAAGTTGAAGGAAAATTTTAGAGAGACTAAAACAAAGAAGTTGGTATAATTATAGGATCAAAAACATATTTAACCCAAATAAAAACTTCGAATTTTCACACTTCACTTTAGTCATTTAGATGAATTCAAATCCCTTATCCCAGTCTTGTTTCACATGATGATTAACAAAATTTCCATATATTTTCGTAAGTTGCATGGCTCAACAATCAACATGCACACATAAAAGGAGAAATGTTATTTTCACACCATTTTTATGTTGACACCGTGTATGTATACATTTTTTTTTTTGACAAGACCGTATATGTATACATTGTAGTTATGATTTTATTTTGTAATTTTTTTTTGACGGAAACGTGCTTATAGCATTTCATTAATAATAATAGTTTCAATACAAGTGTGTATATCATAATAGACGGCGGGACTAGCTAAAGACGTGGCCTCTCGTGCAAGAGCATGAGCAACCGCGTTGGCTTGTCGCCTAACAAACTCCACCCTAGAGTTAGAAAATAAATTGCGGAACAACGAACGACAGGAATAAATAATACAACCAAATTCAGACAAGTCGTTACGAGTAGCAAGAAAGGCATCGACAGTCAACTTAGAATCTGTTTCAAAGTCCACGTTATCAAATTGCATATCACTCATCCATTGCAAAGCAAAGTGCAGCCCTAGGGCTTCGCCCACATCCACCGAAACAGTACACGGATGTGTAATGGACTGAGCCAGGACAAAAGCACCTTCTGAGTCACGAACACAAATGCCAATACATGTACGGTTATGTTGAGAAGAAAAAGCCGCGTCGATATTACATTTGTATCTACTTGATATAGGGGGCTGCCACGATATCCGGATATGCAAGTGCGGTGTGGAGGCCTTGGTGTTGGCAGCCGTTGCATGCTGAGATTGCAAAGAAGTGGCAAGGACATCTGGAGCATTCGCCAGTTGCCAATTTGTAATCATGTTCCTTGCACGGTCTACAACCACAACACTAGTTTCTGTAACATTGTCCCAAACTCTAATATTGCGATGTTTCCATAGACTCCAAATAACGGTGGACAGACGTTGAGCTAGCTCAGTAGACAGCTCCTCTAAGAGAGAAAAAACGGCATCTGTAACTGAGGCAGTGTGAGCTAGGGCATGTTGTACCGAGCCCCAAAGCCCAGTCATGTGCCACACCTGTAAAGCAAAAGGACACTCGAAAAAAACATGCAAAAGATCCTCATGAGTAGAGGCAGAGCTTGCATAGTTAGTGGGGCAAGCAACACCTTTATCCAACAAACGGACCCGAGTCGGTAAACAGTCACGGCACATGCGCCAAATTAAATTCTTAACTTTGGGTGGGACTTTAAGGTTCCAGATACCAGACCAGTACCCCGGGCGCCATAAATATGAGGAGTCAATTAATTCTGTTACACACAGCCGGTAAGCACTACGTACCAAGTAACGTCCGTGTCTTTCCGCTTTCCAAAGAATTCTGTCTTCTGCAACTGGGGCAATAAGTGGCGTGTGTAGAATTTTATCTGCAATATCCACACTAAAAACCTGTCGAATCACCTGTTCATTCCAGCTTTTGTCATTTAAATTCATCAAACTATTAACAGTGTAGTTATGAACAAAGTGAGCACCGGGAGTATCACTACTAATAAACTCCCCATTCGACAACCAAGGTTCGTTGAGAATGGGAATGATTTTATTTTGTAATTGCTTTTGCTTTTTACAAATCAAATCATTAGTTATAAATAATATATTTTATACGTTTTTGAGATACGCTATCAAATTTAAATGTTCAAATAACATCATTATAAAAGTAGTGAATTTTTTGAAAGGTTTTTTCTTTTTCTCTTTTAAAGATCTATAAGTGGCTTGAGTTTGGAGCTATCTCCTTGTACAGTCTCATGAAACAGTAGCTACAAACACACATATGTTAGCGAAAGAAACCCAATGTTTCATCAACCAGAATCCATGTGATGCAAGAAGTGAAAGGCTTATAACATACACACTTATCATATAATTGCTTATAGATGCATGTTTAAACAACTTAATTAAAGCTTTATAACATACACACTTATCATATAATTGCTTATACATAAGCTATTTCTACAACACTAGATAAAATAAAGTCAAACTACTTTCATATAAGTTATGAGTTGTTTTCATAAATTATCATAGAGAGGTAATAAAAATAGGGTAAAACAATTAGAAGCAAGTAGAACATAACCAAACTAATTACATCACTGAAATAAACAACACCCAAAATATTCTTCAATTTCATCAACCTTATATATACAAGTGAAGTAACGGAATAAAACATAAGTTTACATAAGCATCCTTTCCTCATATTCTTCTATATCCTTAAAAAAGTCATCTGGATCAAGATCCCAACCAGCATCAACACCACCATCAAGGTCATTCAATTCTTCGTTATCAAGGTCATCCAACGTAAAGGATGGAATATTTGTTACTGGAGGAGCAGTTGAAGGTAGGGAGGAATGGAGATTTTGTTGTTGTGAATGGTTGTTCATCTTACACATAGCTAGCAAACCTTGTGTGCGATTTAACTCTTCTTCAGACTCACGTATCAAACCTAAGTAATAATGAATAACAGCAACACATCCATGAACGGGGAATTTTGCACGAATATCCGACTCAAAAATAATTGAATCCATTGCATCGGCTTTTATATCGTCGTCTTTAATATTCTTTAGTAACTTCACTATGTTGGTAACACCAAACAAATTATGAACATTGTCAAACCTTTTTGGTTTATCGATTGGAAAGTAAGGAGCTAAAGGACAATCTTTGGGACACTTTTTCCTTTGATACTTGCATGCTGCACAAACTTTGTTTGATTTCTTGATATTCATTAATGGTACGTAGGAGTAAATAGGGTTTGAATAAGAAGCAAAAAACGAGAATGAGAAGGGTTATAGATCGTGAATGAGAGGGAACAAACGAGAATGAGAAGTGGCCAACTATTAATGAGAAGGAAAAAACTTCCATTATCCAAAATTTTCGTAAAAAGGCAACTAAAAAGATCAATTTGTTTTTTTAGGGAAAAAAGATCAAATTGTTTCTATTATCTATACTATATTCTATACCATCTCTTTTGGGCTGTTTTTCTCTTTCCAAAAATACCCTCAATTTTCAAAACAAATAACACATGTAACAAACAAATAGATAATCCTTCAAAAATAATAAAAAAATAGATAAGAATAAATTTAAATATTAAAATAAAAGTGTAACAAACAGAAATGTTTAATTTTTTCCTTTATCATTTAAAAAATATAACAAATTAGATGAATGTATCTATATTTACTTTGTTATATTGTTGGTTACATTTAAATAGATAATCATGGTTAATTTGTTATAATTTGAAAGCAAAAATCATTTTATATTTTTACTTTTAATCAAAATCAAAAATTTCATAAAAAAACCACCCTTCATAATTTTCAAATGTTAGTGCAATAAAAAGAGTGGAAAAACGGGCACGTAAGTGCTTATCTTTCAGCTAGCTATATATAAAGAAAATAACCTCTTTCGGCTATTTTGGGCTGGCTTTTTCCCTTTCCAAAAATGCCCTCAATTTTGAATACAAATAACACATGTAACAAATAGATTAGAATAATATTAAATGTTAAAAAATGTAACAAACACAATATGAATATATATATGTCTGATTTTTTTCCTTTATCATTTAAAAAGTGTAACAAACTAGATGAGTATATTTATACTTACCTTTTCAATATCTCAATTTTACTCTTAAACAACTTTTTTTATAATAAAAATTGTTGTCTATTAGGTTGAAATGATTTCAATTTATAAATAAAAACGTTAAACAACATATCATATTGGGTTAAATAAGTTTTTCATTCCCAAAAATATGTTCTTCATTTTCTTTTGGAATTTTTTTGGGATTCTTGTTGTTTAAGGTTGATGGAGATAATATATATGAAGATGAAAAAGAGGAGAAGAAGATGAAGAAAACCTAACGTTTTTGAATTAAAACTAACAGAAATGACCAAAATCTGTAACGGAGAGAAGTTAAAGGACCAAAATAAATCAAATTTCAATTAATGGACCAAAACGATACTACCTAAATAGTTAAGGGACCAAAAACGCAATTTAGTCAAAAATAATTTTCCTTTTTAAGGGGGTTAAAATTAAAAACCAATAAGCTACTTCTACAACACTAGATAAAATAAAGTCAAACTACTTTCATATGAGTTATGAGTTGTTTTCGTAAGTTATCATACAGAGCTAACAAAAATAATTAAGATTTTCATTAAGAGTTTAAATTCTATAAATAAGATGAGTAGTACTTGTTAAAAATTTCAAGTGTAAAGTAAAAGAAGATATGTATGTCACACAGTGTGAATTTAACATTGATTGAATTCATTGAAGCCTTAATTTTGATTAAAGGAGTTTGAGGAAAGTTAATTTTTTCTTAGATTTTGATTGATGTGAAGTTGAAATAATTTTGATATAGACTTAAAATAATTAAAGAGATATACACAATATTTAGAAAATTGAAAATTATTTGTAATGAGAGAAAGATAAAGTGCGCAAAAAAATTAGAATTCGTTGGAGAAAGATAGTACTATCTAATAATTGTTTGTTACATATTAAATTTATTGGAAAGATAAAATGTGTGCAAAAAAATAGGAAATTATTAGTGGATTAAAATGAGGGTATAATAGGAAAAAAAAAGTGAAAAAATACACTTTACTATTTTTGTTTTAAAATTCTAAAACGATACTTAAAAAGGAACGGAAAGAGTTTCAAATAATAAAAGCCAATAAAAGAAAAGAAATCGACTCAAACGTCTCAGTAATGATCACATTTAGGTAGGGTGCAATAGTTTGGCATGAATTTCTCCAGACAACTACTAACTTCTCTTCCAAAACAAAATAATACATATCGTTTGTGCATTTTTATTTCACCATGTCATGGCAGACTCAATTAACCAAACTTAAAGTTTGCAATATGAAATTTAATCAAACTAAAACGTGAAAGCATGAACGTGTTTTCTACTAAAACTAGGGTTTCAAATAAATTAACGTTCACACTAGTGACCGCTTTTGAGGTAACATTGTCTATATTTGACTGCGATTCTCTATAATACTAAGTATTGCGACACAAATATGACAGCTATATAAAACCTTTGACTATATTATCTTCATTTTTAACTCTTTACCTCGTTTTCGGTTATTTCTCAAACTATTATTATTTCGTAAAAACATTTTTTTCACATAATCTTCAAGTTTGCTAGTATATTTTGTTGAGGTGGCATGAGTAGTACCGGTAGTTTGTTAGAAGTTAGTTATTGAGTTGAAACGATATTCTCTCTTGCATATTGCGTGGCATATTAAGTTGAAACAATATTCTCGCTTCTACTTTTTCTATTGCATCTCTTCCTAATCGATTCCAATTTATGTAGCACTGACACTTCAAATCACATATTTGTCAGGTGTCTGACACTAACACCACTCCAACACACACGGTTACCTTCTATTATTCCATCTTCTCAAATTATTATTAGTGTTAGCGTGTGTCCAGTGTCACTACTTTACATATTATACAACATGATTCATTCCAAAATTGTTTCCATATTAAGCACAAACATATACATTTTTAGTAAATAAATAAATAAAAATAAAAATAAAATGAAGTAATAAATTTACACATATTACATTACAAATAGAAGTTTTTTTTTTCCTTTTTTATTGGCCTTGTTACTTTGTGGTTTGAATGTCTGATCAGTTGCCTCATTCGTACTCTTGAAGTTTTAATTCAGAAACGTCCTTGGCATCATTGTGCTGGCAACAAATACATATTTTGTTAATACAAAATCATAAGCAAGAGAAAAATTATACTTCCATAATGAGAAGGATATGAAATACAAGGTAACACATAGGGAAAGAAATATGAATTTGGCAAATAAAGAATCATCAAAACTGTTGATTATAAAGATTGTTGAACAAGCAAATAAGAGCATAGCAAGTTTGAATTCAATTCATATGAAAATGACTTAGATCTTAAAAAAAAAATGACAATATTTATAATTACTTTAAAAAAAATTATTTGAATAATTATATTTTAGAGATAGTGTAAAACTTTCTAATCTCATAGTATATGCAAATATTAAAATCTAAATTATTATAGGTTCATGGAAACTTACCAAATGAGGAAGGAACCACAACAACATGCATGTCAATATTGTTAGGAGGTAGATGCAAAAGAAGGGGGTAAAGTTTAGCATTCAATGGATTGCGACAACACACAAGAATATCAACAAGTCCAGTTTCCTCCATCAATTTCTCCTTCAACTCTTCTACACTACTTCCTTTAAAGGTAAATAATGACCCTTTATTTGCATCAATAACTTCACCATTTTCATTACCAACATCATAAAATATAACCCTACCTTCTTTGATTGGTGATGGAGAAGGATCCTCTAAATATTCAAGTTGCTCCTGGTAATTAAAAAAAGGAAAATGTTAGCTGAATAGAATATTGAAAGTGGTGTCATTGATAATTATTATTATCACTAATGTTAGCTGAATAATTAACTTTATATATATTTTTCACAATTACGAAAAAATAATTTTAAATGATATCACATTGCAAAGAAAGACATAAATGTACAATGCCTAGTTAAGATATTTTTTTTTTGCAGAAAATCCTAATTAAGTTTTGTTTTTTGACAAATCCTAATTAATTAAGTTATCATGCGATGAATATCTCTGCACAAATATAATATATGTCCTTGACCCCTCAAAAAAATATATGTCCTTGTCTCCCCTAAAAAAATATGTCCTTGTCTTTTTTATTTCGTGTATAATGACCGTAAAATAGTTTAGAAAAAAAAAAGACTATAAAATACAAAAAGAAAAAACATTTTTATTAGAAATTGAATTCATAAACTCATTATATCACATACATCCAGCCATTACATCAACTCCATCCTATATGAGAAACTCTTTGATACTATGGGTGGTTCATGCTAAGATTTGGGTACTCTCTAGATTTCTCATTAGATTTCGTATTAACCATAAGTTTGATAAATGTTTTGATATAACGAACCTCGGGTGTTCGAGGAGGAGACCTTAGATCAATCTTGACAAGGGGTCCATGATCCGAATCTGAAAAAGGTGAAGGTGAAGAAGAAAAAGAAGGAGAAGAATTATCTGTCGTTGTAATCGGATAATCCAGACAACGATTTGGCGGTGTTATAGGTGTAGGCCTAGGTCTTGGTTTAGGAACATGTCCTGCTTGTTTTGGCCTAAGTTCCACAATATCAACATCCCATAAAACCCAATTAGCTGTTGCTGATCTATGTGGAACATCATGTGTTATTGTGTTTCTCCAAGGTGGTAATCCTCCATTCCCACGAAGATATTGTCCAAAACGTGTCCTTAGTTTCACTTGAACACCATCCCTAATAGGTTCCCATTCAACCGATGGACTTAACTTTTTAGGCAAAGTTTGCAACACTTTTTTACCCGTGCTTTTCAATAGAATTGGCATGTTTGAGGCTGTTAAATATTTTCCATAACAACTCTTTAATCTTATCACATTGTTGTATTTGTTCTCTATTAACTCGACCGTCCATTTTGCATTGTCGTAGCAACCATTGCGGTCTTGGTAGACGTTTTCTTGATCTTCATGTGCCAACATGTATTTATCATGGTGGCTCCTTAGGCGCACGACTTTCGCCTTTTGGAAGAACTCCATTCAACAAAAATTGGATTCGATGATGATATATATAATATGATGTCAAAGGTGATAACAAACAAAAATCGATAAGAATGTAATGTGATGAAGATGAAGAAAAAAATATTGAATGTAATAGAGGGTAAATAAGATCTTCTCTCGTTTTTCTCCTTCCTCTCAGGTGCAAAACGACCTGGATGGTACGGAGGGAGAAACGAGAAAGATGATGAGGATGATAAAGATCAAGAGAGAAATTGAATAAAATGAAATTTCAGTGATTGAGAGGATTTGATTCTAAATGATAGGAGAGAAACGTAGAAGAAAATATGTAATATAAATTGAGACAGGACAAAAGGGCAGGATTAGTTGAAATATTTGCATGTACTTGACGTGTATGTTACGCGTGACAAAACCATTGATTAACGTCTAATTGGAGTAGTAAACAATAAACACAGATTTTCCAATAAAAAAATCATAGATAAGTCCTCATAAAAAAATTAAACATAGATTAGTAGTTCTAAAATGGTTCAAAAATTTGTTTCGAAAAGTTTATCTCTCTCTCTATACACAACCATGATGTATGGTTGATTTATTTATTTTTGACAGAATGTATGGTTGATTTGTTGATTATAAATTTATAATATGTATTACACCAATTAAAACAAGGTGTACATATAAACAAACAACTCGTTTTATAAAAAAATAAGAGAAATGCTAGCAACACACATTCTAACACACACTTTCCAACACATTCTTCTTGATTGGTTAAAATTCACATGGGTCCCACCAAAACATGTGGGTCCCATATGAATTTAGTGGGTCTCATGTGAATTTTAACCAATCAAAGAGACTGTGTTGAAAAATGTGTTAGAAGGTGTGTTGCTAGCATTCATAAAAAAAACATACCGCTCAATATTGGCGGTTAGTGATTTTTTTTTTTAGAAATGCGGGCCAGTGATTAATGGTCGGGATATTTATATTCAAATCGATCCAAATTAAAATCGTAAATGGATAAAAAAATGTAAAAGTTTACAAAATTGAATATTATTTTCCTTCATAAAATTGAATATTATTTGATGTGTTTGGATGTTATTTTCTTCAATTTGATTGGATTTTTAGTTCAAAACTAACATTGGGGGGTTAGTGATTAAAATGCTAGGGATATTTATATTGAAATAGATTTGAATCAAAACCGAATTAAGTGATTGGACTGAAGTTGTTAATGAACTCCATCAAATGAAAAATCGTTTAAGTTAATCGAAAAAAATTTATGGGACGAACAATTCTTAGTCAAACTATACTTATCCCACGTAGGAACTCCGAATTATCAAAGCCTCTTTTTACCAAAAACCGGAGAGTTAACAAAAAAAAAAGCACAAAACTGAAAATTATTAGACATGTTTAGATATCTTTTTGTGAAAACTAGAATTTGGTTTTTTTTATTTTTTTTATAATAAGTTAGCAAGTGTACAACTTTTTTATTTAGACAAAATCACTCACTCGTTACTATTCCATCAAATGTTATTTTTGTAAATTAAAAAAATAGTTTTTGGAATGTTTTATTTTAAATTGTGTGCAATTTACTTAATTATGCTTTATTTTAAATTTGTTTGAATGGAAGCAAGTGGAATTTTTTTACTCAAATGAAAAGATGCGGACTTGCTAACTTAGACTTTAATGCTTAATGTTTTTAGGTAGTTGTAAATTACTTGTTGTATAAATAATTGATATTTTAAAAATAATATATAACCGATGAGCATGGACAAGAGTAAGGATAACAACACACATTTTCTAACACACCATTTGATTGATTAAAATATATTTTGGCTCCACCAAATTATTTGAGTCCTATATTAATATGATGGGAGCCATATGAATATTAATCAATAAAAGAGTGTGTTAAAAAGTGTATTGCTAACATTACTCGTAAGGATACTTGATATTTTTAGTTAGTTAAGGTTGTGCTAACTAGTGGACACTAACATGTTTTTTTTACGGCAAAATTTATTAATAACCAAGTTCTTGACAAGACGAATAGAGACCGATAAGTTAAGAACAACAAAGCAAAGGGTGTCGTATATAGGCAGAACACCCAAAAGAAAATTCATACGCCTCATTCTACATAAACACCATGACCCGATGGAGGGCTACCACCAACACCAATAAAAACAAACCTACAAAACAAAGTTAAACCCCCATACACCTTAAACCAAACTTGAGCCAAAACCTCCACCTCTATCACGAATGACTATATAAACAAAATCTAATCCCTTAACGTCCGCTACTCACACCAAAATCCCTCCAAAAAACTATCAAGCCGACCAAAACCCCCTAAAACAACGCCTACCATTCTCCTCACCATAGATGAGCCCAATTAAACACTTGAAAATGACTTATTCTAACACTCATTCAAATTGAACCACCAATCGACCCCAGTCTGCCGTAGAAGATACCATAACAAGCCATAAAACTAAAGTAAAGAAATAAATCAGTAAGACACCCATTAACTTCCGGTCCACCAAAGAAGTCACCTTAACCAGCCGAAAAACTTGAAAGTGGACACTAACTTCCGGTCTTGTAGCAAAAACGATCGGCCCACCAGAGTCCAGAAGACAAATCTATAAGATAGTCAATAAGTGAAATGGTAGCGTAAACAGAACCATCTCGAAAACAACCCATAAACGAATCACCAAATCAAGCTATGAGCCAAAACAGAAACAACTCTGAACCGACGTAAGTAAGTGGCAACAGAGATAGACCCAGTTATGAGGTCACCATGAACAAACAACGAAAAAAAACTCCCAAATACAAAATTACCCACAAACTCCTCATCATCAACACCACAACCAAAACCTCACCATAGTTAATTTGATAACCAAAAGAACGAGATTCTAGTCACCAACTACCAACACCAAACAAAAGACACCACCCCCATCAAAATTGTGACATATATAAATCATCACCTGTAAGTGATGTAGTATCAAAAGTAAGTATATTTTTGTATCGTTTCAACAAGGACCTGTTTGATATTTAAAGTCGTTCAACAATTGTTATCGTTTTAAGTGATGGGTTGTAAATTGTTTGTTTCGTAAACCTAATCGAACTATAATGCGATAATTAAAATAGGGTTTAGCAGAGAGATAAGTTTGTCAGGATTAAACTTCAGCAACCTATTGCATATTTACTCTCATGTTTAAAATTACCGATCCTAGTTTTATTCGATATTTTCACGTATTGCTCGACAAACGTTATTTATGTCTAAATAACGTTGTGAATTCAATCGTATTGATTAATCGACAATTTCTCAGCCTATTAATCTATAATAAAGCATTATGATTCAATACTTGAGTGAATATCAAAACCAAATTCTATTTCTAGAGCTTAGTACTTAATAGGTGTTATCCTAATCTAGATTTAAAAGACACTTTTCAGTATTCATTCAAATCATATGATTATAGCATTAAACTCAAGAACAATATCAATATCATTAATAAACTAGAATCATGTAATTGCATAATCTAGAGAAGTGCATACTTAGAAAGTTTGATTACATTTAATCCCAACAAAAGATAAATTAGCTACTCATTGTCATGGAAGCTTTACAAATATGAGAAGAGATGAATTGATTTGTCATCAAGCCCTGATTTCTCAAGAAATTTTCTTAATCCACCTTCAATCTTTGCCAATTGGTGTTTCTCTCTTGTTTCTCTCTGCTTTTTGCCCTAGAGTAGTTGATTATTCCAGTTGGAAATGAATGGAAGCCTTTTATACCCTTTCTGAAAAGTGTGTGCTCGCTGAGCAACGGCAGGCTCGCCATGGCGAGCGAAGCTTTCTTCGCTAGTGGGTTTCTGCCACTTCAACAAAGTGTCCCAGAAACCGCCATTGCTCGCCATAATGAAGTCCATGCTCGCTTGGACACGCCCTGTTTTGATGGAAATCCTTGATCTCTGCCTATCCTCGCCTCACCTTCATTATAGGCTCGCTGGGGCGAGCCTCTCGTCATGACGTCGCCATGGGCCCCCTTGTCCACGCCCTGAAAATCAGAAATTTTGTGCTTTCTTCCTTTGTTCGCTTTGTGCTCGCCATGGTGAGCTTAACTTCATTTCTCTACTTCTTTCTTTGCTCTTTAAGTGCCTTGGCCAATAATTTCCTACACAAAAGGTTGGTATAAGATATAAAAAGCATAAAGTGATATTTATCCATTATTTTGGAGATTTTCCAAGATAACTTGTAAAACAAGTAAATAAAGTGCCTAAAATATATATGATATTTAACTGATTTCTGGAACTTATCTGTAAACATATTTATTTATTTGGCACAACATGAATTTCAAAAATTGAAGTAGCTATGAAGGTTGCTTTCAAATGCCCCATATGATGAGTAAGATCCACCATCACCCTCGATGTGTACGTAAATTCCCCACCACTGCCACCAATTTTTCCTTCGCTTCCACCACCACTTCCTTTTGCAGCACCGCAACTTTTTGCACTGCCACTAGCACCTTAGCCACCCATGGTCCAACCCTCATCAACACTACTACCATCTTAAGGAAGAAAACCGTCATCAACTCCTAGATCTGGAAAATACAAAAAACTTGAGACAAATATACTAAACAACACTGCCGTGTCACACCAAACCAGTCCTCACAAACCTCGAATTACCTGTAAGAAAACTGACACGTTTAAGACCAACACACCATGTCGTCGGCTCTGCAGTGGCCACCAGAATCGAGCAGCAACCACTAGACGAAAGAACCGCTGCCGAGGGAACCACACATGAGGTGATGTGGATGGCTGGGCCATCTTTGCACCACCAACTACCCCTTTTGCATCTTCTCACGTGACCATATTTTTTCGGTTTTTTTATCTCGTTAACACGTTTAAACTATGAACAGTATTTTACATGAAATTTTGATTTTTGTTAAAATTTATAAGTACAAATATTTGTGACTTTCATATTGTGACAAACCCAACAAACCATATTTATCTTTTACAATGACAACAATAATTTAAAAAATAGAATATAATTCTTATTTTTTTAATAAAACTAACAATCTAACTTATATTAAAAAAACATTATAACATTAATATAGGAAAATTTATTTTAAGGGTATAATTGGAATAATAAAAAAATCATTCCTTTATATATAGTATAGATAATAGGCCTAAGTGCATTTGTGACACCTTAAATTTTAAAAAGTTGCTATTTTGGCCCCCTAACAAAAGAAATTAAAATTTTATCCTTAATTTTTCAAAACGTTGCAAAACTGCTAAGTAGAGGCCATGTGTCCCAAAACAGGGGGCCAAAATCGCAACTTTTTGTAAAGATAAAGGGCTAAAAAATCTTATTTCCCTAAAGATACAAGGCCAAAAGAGAATATTTCCCTAAAGTTAGAGGGTCAAAATAACATGTTTCTCTAAAGATAAAGAGCAAATTATATTGTTATTTTTTTTATTAGGGGGCCAAAATCGCAACGTTTTGAAACATAAGGGGGAAATATGCATTTAAAGCTAGATAATATTGTTCCTATTGCGGTTGAATATTCCTATTTTGATGGATAAAAATCGGACATATACAATTTATTACATTTTGTTTTAATATTTGAATTTACTCTTATCTTTTTTTTTTGCTAAGCCAGGAGAAAGGACATGCATCAAGGGAAAACATCGAGATCTCAACTAGGTTGACACCCCGATGAACCCCAGTCCTATGCCGCCAAACTAAAAAAAATTATTAAAAAAAGAAGAAAAGTACGTACAAGAGCGAGGATTATACCAAAATCCTCCGATAATGATAAAAAAAGGAACACAAAAAAGAAGAAAATCAACAACCGCCTAAGCGAATCTGTAACTAGGCAGACCACACCTGTCCCTATAGAAATCAAAGTGTAATTATGGCGGTAACACAGTTTGCCAAACTGAACCTAAAACATAATGACCCATATTTGCTAACTTACATGTGCACCAGTTGCCTTCTCTATAATTGAACACCAAGATTGCAAGCATTATGTTAGCTGTTACAAAGTAGAACCGAAACTAGAGTCATCGGTTCCACAATAAAAAGTCACACATGTTTATGAGACAAATATAATTTTTTTTAAAGAAACTCTAGTGCTCGAGTTACCAATACCTCGAACATTCCAATAAAAGACATTAATTGGGTCGTTGGAGAGGCTTCTCTCCTGGAACAGGTTCTATACGGCGGCTTCCCAAGCTGAAGTTGCTTTATCTTTTGCTTCTGTGTCTTTGATAAGACAGGAGTGAATGACACTTCTATTGTCCCCTTATCAAACTCGCTAATCCTATGCCACAATTCCAAGTCATGCTACATATTCAAATTATTATGTATTCTTGCCTATTCTCATGCTCAACCAATACCGTGTTGATGTCACCTAGCACCGATGCACTCATTGTATACCTTCAGCCGAAGCAACTACCTGATGTTATCCCTCCACTGTCTGTGTTGGACTCACAACATCATTGCAAGTAATCCGAACTACCTCCTCATTGATATGAGTTACTGAAATCTGAGTTTGCCCTGGAGAAGAGAAATCTGATGGTGAGCCTGTATCGGATGCAATGTTCACGTCATAGTGCGCTAACATTTGCTGGACCAAAGAGGGGTACTCTTCCCTAGCAGAAACAGAGGAAACAATCTGAGAGGAAATTAACAACACGTCATCGTGCTCTACTGAAGATGAACGCAGAGCAGATGCGACAAAAACCTTAGGAACACCTTTCCGAGACTTCTGAAGCATTAGCTCCACACCATCTGAATGTAGGTCATCGTGCTCAACCTCAGAAACCAATTCCAACACAGTAATAGAGGGTTGGGGCAACATACCCTATGGAATTTTGTCTAAAACATTCTGTAAAGACAAACAGAAAGAACTGGAATATCTGTAGTAAGTGTAGCAAAATGAGATATTGCCAGTCCTTGAATCGCTACAATGGTCGTAGTAGAGGGAGCTGCAACAGTGATCGTTGCGAAAGAGGTACTCGTAACTCCATGTGCGTTGAAGCATAGGCACCTACAACACTACGATGCTTGCGGGGCTTCCAAGTAGGAGTCAGGAGAAAAGATTAAAGGTATAAGAAGGAGAACTAAGGATAAAATAAAAATTAGGAAAATTCTATGGTGAAGTCGTTAAAATGACTTTTTTGGTGAAGTCATTAGAATGACCAATCATAATGAATTTGTGTATTTAATGAATGCCACATCAAATTATATTGTGTATTGTACATTTGTTTATACGGTGTACCCCCTATATTTTTACTTATTGCAATTGTGTCCTTCATTAAATCAAAATTAAACATTTTTGTTATTATTTTTTATTTTTTATTCTTAAAACTTATGCATCTAAATTGGATACGACTAATTCATGCCATTTTCCCCATCACACAAATTCAGCTTCATCAAAATTCCAGATTTCTTCCTCCCTTTCTCTCCAAATTTCCTTAGTAAAACTTATTCATCAAAACATCAAAATCAAATCGTAAAATTAAATCCAAATATGAAAATTTGTTCATCTTCATCTTCCTTTAGGGTTCGCTTATCATACCAATTCCAGACCTTCGAAATTGTTCTTTAGGGTTCGCAAATCATACCAGTTCGAGACCATCAAAATTGTTCCTCAGGGTTCGTAATCTTTCGAATCCCTTTCATTCATCTGCTCCAAGAAACCTTCGCAGCTACTTCGGAACCGAATTATTTGCTCAACATAAGGTAAGATTGATAATTTATTATTTGCAGCCACTTCAGAACGTTTCATCTGCTCGTTTTAGAGGGAAAAATTGTTCCTTTTCACCATGTTGGTTTAGTTTAGGTTATGCTTTTTTGTTTTGATAAAAAGGGTTTTTTGAATTTTGTTTTTATTGTTGTTTGGTAGAGAGGGTGGAATTATGTTGTACTATGTTTCACGATATGACCTCTTTAGCAAGGGAAAGCATAACCCTTCTAGAATAAATAGTTGTGCCTAATAAAATCACATTAACATGTGACTATGCCTTTTCCTAAAAAAAAAAAATATTGTTGACTTTAAATTCACATTAAAAATAATGAATTTTTGTGTGTCTTGAAACCGTTTTTTACTACTTTTTTTTTGTGCTTTGGTAGAAAAAAGGACATATCAAAGTCATTCGTTATACCGTTAACACACATATGCCTAATTAACGGCCACAATAAAAAAGAATGAATTTTTAAATCAATGTTGTTAAAGAGTTGAAAAACAAGTTTTTTTTTTTTTTTTTAAATATCTACTGTTTATTTTTATAAACAATCTTTTTTTATAAACAATCTATAAAAAGAAGATATTTTTTTAAACCAAAATATAAAATAATTTATGTTTTATATTCAGGATGTTGGACAAAACATTTTCACCTTACAATACTATATATGAAAGTCGTGAAGTTTGTTAGTAAAAAATATTTTTG
>Ga0228711_1006652_pt1 | contig 17052 bp, 17 predicted proteins | sample MedpolnodulmetaG_2_FD_177996 | JGI IMG/M metagenome (GOLD analysis project Ga0228711, IMG submission 177996) | Root nodule microbial communities from Medicago polymorpha collected in Santa Monica, California, United States - brown nodules | ecosystem: Host-associated > Plants > Roots > Nodule...
TTCTTGTGGTTTTTCTCACCTTCAAAATAGACTTACAGTTCATATGTCAAATTCCATGTGAAATGTCCTAACTTTCATCAAATCACTTCGAACAGCCTTGTACACAACCCCGTTTGAATTATTATGAACTGGTAGTATAAGATAAGCAATGTAAGTATAGAGTGGTACAAAATAGATTCGATAAAAATAAGTGTATAACAACAGTACCATAAAAAAAAAAGATGCAATTAGTTTAAGAATACATCAACAAAACAAAATTTAAAATCAATAAACATTTCAAGTAGATTTGCGGATTAGCAAAATCTCGATCCTTTGCAAACATAACAAAGTTCTCTAAACTTGACATCTTGATATGATTGTTATCTTACTATCAAAACACATGCATCAAAAGAAACTTGTTGTAAACTTTGTTCATTTAAATAGCAAGAGAATATAAGTGATATACTTATAGAAGTAGTTGATATTTGGGCCTAAGTCTTGGTTAATAAGTTCTTGAATAGCTACATACATCATTTATAGCAAACATGGTTCTTTTATTCATTGAGTGGCTCAAGACCAATGAAAAATGTCTGAGTGGGTCAGAGTTTGAGTGGTCCAAGACTAATGCAGGAAAATAACAAATTGGAGGGAAATGACTTGATATTCAGGGATAAATTTGTCATTTTCGGTGTTAAGGTTGCAATTAGAGTTAAGGATTTGGAGTAATCAGACCACCTTTAATTTATATTAAGTAAGATAAGATGACCCTTACTGCTTGTGTTGTGCGGACAAATGGAAGGAGGGGAAACAGGGTGGACAGATAGTGATCCTTTCCCCTCCCCCTCACAACTCAACATTGTTATATCATCTCTTATTATAAAAGCTTTTATGTGCATATGTATGTTTTTTTTGTTTAAAAAACATGTGCTCGCCATCACACATGTTGTGTATGTAAGAGACAAATATTAAATGTATTTTCTCATAATTCTTCAACAAGCCACAACGTCCTAGCCTTTATAAAATAACCTTCAGTATCTCAAATACACATTCTCTGCAAATGTTTGATATTCACTAACTAAAGTAGCATCAATATTATATTTTACCCTGCTTTCCGTTGGGGGTTGTCATCGAGCTATGTTTCCTCCATTGCTTTGCACCCTCAAATCTTTGTCTAATTTTGTCGCGAGCCACAGACAAGGTAAGTTTCTTGCAAGTTGCACTGATATGCTTACTTGTTTCTTGGTACCAACTCATATTTTCTCATTACATTGTTTACACAAGCACCATAACATCATCATAAAATCACAAGTATTTTCTCTCAAAAAACCGGAAATTACATCAAAGGAAAAATTATCGAAACCCGAGTATTCCTCCCATATTTGTTTCACACTTTCTCAACCTAGGAAAACATGTTGCTCATTCTCAAAATTTGTTTGACAATGCAGACAAATATATGTGCATGGTACTTATTTGTGTTGAAGTCTATCACGTGTAGGGAGACACCCCTCTCCAATCTCTACAAAAAAATCTTCACCTTTTATGAAATTTGTAAGTTTCATGCATTCCTCGAAATCCTATATTCTTCGCTATCAATGAGAGTCTCCATTGCATATCGATAAGCTAACTTGACGGTATAAACATCTTTATTATTAATCCTTCATATCCACTTATCCCCTTCCACCATAGATGGTTGCACTTTTCCTTATCTCACTCACATTCATTCAAAACATCGTTTAATTAGATCTCATCTCCACGACTTAACATTTTAGTTGAATATGTTCATCACCACCAAACCTTCCATCCCTTGTGACATCGAACTTGTAACACAAGAATACTCATTTGTTCGCAGCTAAATATCGCTCCAAACACTTAAGCTTCAATCATCCCCTGTACACCATCTTAATCCCCCTTTGACCATCATTTGTGAAACATATATATCCTACGCCATATGAAACTTGGGTTATGACCTAAACACCCAATAAAAAAATAGAATTTAGAAAATATTTAGCTTTGAAAATACCAGCAACCATTGTTGTCAAAATCCCGACTTAAATCCTAAAATCCAAGACTTTGCAACTTTCTTCACCTTCAACGACTCAAATCCATAGTAGAATCACAAAATAGGCAAAATTCATCGATTTTGATTTTTATTTTACGATTTCTTATAAACTAAGTCATTTATGACTATATATCATATATTTAGTATTATTTTTTTTGTTGTAAAATCCATCGATTTTGATTGCGATTTTACAATTTCTTATATCGATTCTACAAAAGTAGTTGAGTAAAATCCTTTGATTTTGGTTGCAATTTTACGATTGTCGATTTTGCTCTTCTCTTTCGACCTAAAGCAAAATCCCGATTTTGACGATCTTGCCAGCAACTAAATTTTCCCCCTGTCTCATATGGATTGCTTTGTTTTATTTTTTTAAGAGTGAATAAACTATTTCTCACTCAAATTTATATGTATCAGTCAATTTCATCTTCCAATTTTTCAAAATAGCCAAAATACATCCCGAATTTTATAAATGTCAATCAATCTAGTCCTTCTGTCAAGTCTCATATTTACCGGTGTTGACGTGTCATATTAAGCACTAAGTCAGCTTATACGTGCCAAGACAAATTGGTGAAATTGATCCTTAAATTATTCATTAAAAATATGTGAAATTAGGTTTCAAAATAAAATATTTTTAATGACAAAATATAAAATTAAGTTTCAAAAAAATTTTTTTTTTTTTGAATCAGAAATAAAATATTTTTAATGACATATTTTCCATTAACAAGGCCCAAACGTTTAACACGTCCGTTCTTTAGGAGAGAGTGACTTTTGAATTGTGATCGAGTTGATGCCGCTGAGTAGAGTGTAACATGAATTTCTCTCTTCATCTCAATTTTTAGGGTTTTCGTTTCATTCAAATTCATTCATCACAGAGTCAACATGGAAGAAAATAACCACTCCACAGCCTCCGACGCTCCAATTCCGCCGGAAAACCAACACGACGCCGGCGCCAAAATTTCGAAATCGGTGAATGAACTCAACGATTTGTCAATTTCAATTCAAGCTTTCAAAAACAGGTACGATGAACTTCAAAATCATCTCAATTTCATTGAACACGCCATTGATACCCGAACCAAAGAACTCGAAGCCCTAGGCACCACCACCGCCGCAAATGTAGTCACCGACATTGTTCCATCGGAACCAGAATCGAAACCGAAATCAATTGCTGATGGCGAAGAAATAGAAGAAGATCAACAAGAAGAAGATCCTGAAGAAGAAGAAGAAGAAGAAGAAGATCCTGAAGAAGAAGAAGAGGAGGTAGAAGAAGAAGTAGAAGAGGTAGAAGAAGAAGTGGAAAAAGAAGAACAACAAGAACAAAAAGAAGAAGAAAAAGGTGAGCCTCTCTGCCTGTGCAAAACGATGAATAGCCGTGGTTTGCGAAAGTATATACTTATGCATCTATCTGAAACGCCGTCGCTTAAGGAAAAAATCCCGGTAGCACTGAAAAAGGCGCCGGAACCGGCAAAATTGGTGTTTGAATGCATTGGTAGATTTTACCTTCAAGGAAGCAAAGCCTATACAACAAACTCACCGATGATTACCGCGAGGCAAGCTTCAATTTTGGTTTTGGAATATTATCTGATGTCTGGCTGTGTCGAAAGTGAAACAAAAATGGAACGTAAACTGAAGGCAGAAGCTGCAGATGCAGCGGGTGCGTGGAGGAAGAGACTTGTTGTTGAAGGTGGTGTGGCTATGGCAAGTGAAATGGATGCAAGAGGTTTGACTCTTTTTCTTGCTTGCTTTGGGATTCATGGTGTTTTTAGGAATGAGGATATTGCGAACTTGGTTCGTTTGAGCAAACCTGGAGAAATCTCGCACCTTCTTCGCGTTTCTGGGAGCCTTTCTGGCAGGGTTTCAGGTATGTATTGTATACATGCCTTTGGGAATTTAGGATATATAATACTCATAGTTATGCTTGATCGTTTTACTTTACACTTTTACTGTACAATTTGAAATATGTGATTGTGATCAGTGAAATAAGCTAGGGCATTTCAATTAAGTAAAAGTCAGAACACTGAAAACAAACTCTTTCGTGCTGAAACCTGAATAAAAACTCTTATGTAAGATGGAATCCATACTGTTGGTTTGTTTTTCATATTTTATGAAATGAGACTCTCTGTTACCAGCCTACTAACATCAGGTTCGAAATAAGTGTGAGGGGACTTTCATGACACATAATTATTCAATTTTAATCATGCTCTATGTCGTCAATAGTGTGATACAGCGTGCCCTCTTTCTCCACGGCCATGCCATAGGCCCGTGAAGCACATTTTAGAGTAACGGCTGCAATTAGTGGTGCTATTGTGGCGCCATACTCGGTTTGATGGCCGCTATTGCAATTTTGAGGAAAATCCTGTAAACCCCCTGATTTTTGAAACGTTTTTTTAATTTGTTGAGGGTATATTGGTACTTTTGCATCCTTTGAGTGACCTAAAATTGTAATCCACGTGTTTCATCGTTCATTTGTGGCCTCTCTCCATCGTCGTACCCTCGTTCTTCTCTGCTCTCGTTTCACTATTTCTTTGCTTTGCTTGAGTTCTGCTTCGTTGCCCTGCTCTCGTTTGAGTTCTTCTCTGTTTCCAGCTCTGCTGCCATTGTCATTCTCCTTGATCGTTCAATTGTGGCCTCTCGTTTGTGCTCTGTTTTTGCTTCTGCTGCCATTGTTGCTCTGTTTAGGTTTAGGGTCTGTGCTTCTACGTGTTCTGTCTGCCTTATTCCTGCTCTGTTCTGTTTGCTCTGATATGTTTGTGAGAGCAATGGCATCATCCTCCAGTTCTGCAATTGTACCTTTAGAACTTGATTTTAATTAGAGGTGTCAAAATGGGCCGAGCCCATTGGGTCGACCCCTCGACCCACTATTTTAGTACGGGCCGTAAAAAAACATGAAAAAAAGCGACCCTATCTTTTTGGGCCAGCCCACCGGGCCTATATTTTTCAAGGGTTGGGACGGGCCGGCCAGCAGGGCTTGCGGGCTGGCCCATTAAAAATACTAAAAAAAATTATAAAATAATTTTTGTTGACTTTGGTAAGAGATATACCAGAAGTAGAAGATGTACTATTGTCTGCTGTACCAAGTGTTCAAGAAACTTAGCTCCAAAAGTTGTCAATTTTCTAATTTATTTTGTCTTGTATTTTGAGTTGTTTGATTGATAATTATTTTGTTATGTAAGACATAACTTGTTATTCCCAATTCCAACATTGCACTTTGTGAGTTGTGATAAATATTATCTTCTTTTGCAAGGATGTATTTTGTGGTATTTATCTTTGGGTTTTGCTAGAAGACATCCATGAAAGTGTCTTTTAGCAATCCACACCTCAAGGTGTGATTATCAACTTTTTAGTTATAACTTGCTAAAAGACACCTTCATAAAAATTAGTTGGTGTCTTTTAGCAAATGTCTATAGGATAACTTGCTAAAAGACACCTTCATAAAGGGTGTCTTCTAGCAAAACCCTTTATCTTTTATGAATATTGATTTAATAGATGTTTCTGTGGTATTTATACTCTACTTTTGCATGGATGTTTTTGTGGTATTTATCTATTATGGATATTGATTTAATAGATGTTTTACATGTCACTTAACTAAGTTTATGAGGACATGTGATTATTTGATGAATAATAATTTGTGATGTTTCTAAAAAAAATTATGTGATTTGTAGCTTTATTGTTCTTAGCATCACTTTCTTTATAAAAAAAATGAAATACTACATTTTGAAATAAGGGCCGGCCCGACCCATCGGGCTGAGAAGCCCACTACTAATTGGGCTGGGCTCAATTTTGTAAGCCCATGAATAAAGTGGGCCGACCCCCCTTCAGCCCATTTATATGTGATGGCCCACCAGGGCAAGGCGGGCTGGGCCAGGCCGGCCCATTTGACAGCTCTACCGGTGATCCCGCTGTCCGCTATAACATTTTTGGGGTCGGCGCTACGTGCCACTATCTAAGCTTAACAACATTGGTTATGCTGATGTGCTATTGACTGTTACATATATGATATCAGTCCTCCTTTTTTGGGCATAAATAAATATCTCATAAATGCCCACCTGTTATTTCTGAGCCCGATTCAAATTTTGGCTATAAATTACACTCCCCCCCACCAACCATTTGTCGCAGACACCAGCAGTTTTGCAACCATTTATTTTAAGGTCAATTGGGACAGTTCCCTGTGTATAGCATACTGTTGTATTGTCTTAGACTGGTTTACATATGATTAGTTTTGATAACTTAATCTAGAACGAACTGGTAGCTGCTTATCGTAAAATTGATGCTATATGCTCTCAAATAATCTATTTCAGTGACCTTTTTAAGCAATTGCATGGTTCTGCAGTTTATGGTGGGTTTAGAGTCTATTAAATAGCTTAATCTAAAAGGAGGAAAAAATGCATTGGTCATGTTTATTTTATTAAAATGAAGAAACTAAGATGAAAAGTTTCCTTGCAAAGATTCCCTCTTTACATCTGATCATTTGCTCAATTCATGTATCTAAGTTTCGGAATGCCTTCTCATGCTATTCAAACTCAAGTACCTAACCACCCTCCCCTAGACATGTTCCAACTGTAACTAACTGAACTGGCATCCAACTATCTGATTGTACCCCTATTCCTATTTATTCTTCTGAATCCTATCACTCACCCTTAATGATTGTATGAATGCCTTTTCCTTTCTCATATTTTCAAACATAAGTTTTTCTTAATGTCACTGATTATTGTTTTGGCCACAGATATTGCTCAGGGAATGATGAAAAAGGGCAAAGTTGTTGAAGCCCTTGACTTGGCTTATACCTTTGGGTTTGAAGAGAAATTTTCTCCCCAGACAGTACTGAATTCATTTCTACAAAAGTCTAATGAAGTTTGGAAGAAAGCAAAACAAACACGCGATGTTCCTAGTTTGCTGGTATGTTCCAATTGAGTAGCTAACCTTGTTTTTCGTTATGCTTCATAAAGGACATTGATATTTATTATATATTGATCTTTGACAGAATAAAGCAAATGGAAAATATTTATCTGATTTGAAATCGGTTATCAACTGTTTGGAAGGTCACAAAGTTGATTTTGCAAAACTTCTTCCTGATTGGAAACTTAAGGATACAATTCTCAAATTGGAGAAAGATATTCGTGATGTCACTGAAAAAATTGAAGACAATTCAGCGTCCAAGAGAAAATTGGACAAAAGCGGTGCATCAAAGAAAGTGAGTGGTCCAGACACAAAACGAACGAGGCACGCTGTGAGAGATCCTTATGTGGCATCACCTTCAGTAACTACCTTGCAAAGGCAAAGGATTGCTGGTCATATGGATGGCAGTTCATATGATAGTTCATTAACAGCACATTTTCTGGAGGGTAGATCCTATGGCTACCCAAATAATTATTCCACTGTAGCATCTGCTGCACAAATTGGATCTGTTTCAGGGTCATTACCCGAAGGTTATTTTGGAAGGGGAGTGTCAATTGGGGGAGCCATAGGTGGTCCACTTTCTGGCTATCAGAGTGATATGCCAATTGATAATGTTGGGACAACGCTGAATAGCAGTAGCTCTCTGTATAGTAGATTGCATAGTGTAGATGAAGGGGCATTATCTTACGGTAGATCAGTCGAGCTGAGTTTTGTAGGACAACCTTCATCAGCACGAGTAAATCATATGTATGGGAGAACATCTGCAGAAGGTTATGCAGGTTTGCCAGATCATCACTCTATTGGTGTTCCTAGTCACGGCGGAGGTTCTGATTTGTATAGCTTTGCTGATTCTGTATTCGATGTGTAGTCAGTCCAGGGCAGCAATTATTCTCCAATAAAACTTCTGTGTTTTGATAAGCTGGATACAGACACCATCCCGTAGGATAGTCAGCTTAGATTTTTTTTGTTTTGATATTTATAGGGAAAGACCATAGGATTGACACATGCAGATGAGGGCTTACTTTGTCAGCTCTCTTCAGCTGCTAAACAGTTTTAATTAAATTGCCATGGATGGTCAACGTGCCTGTAATTTTTTAAAGTTTGACTTCAACTATAAATTGCTTGTGTTAAATTATGTGCATCACTTGTATTGAATTCGTATTTGATGCCATAGAAATTATAGCAATGCACTTGTTTCACCGTTGCTTTCTTGTGTAATCTCAGCGTAGTAATGTTTCATTGTTTGTGGTTGCTTTGTGGAGTTTATGGAAGTGACATAATGGTTGTATTTGTGATAATTTGCACCAAACGTCCACAGAAGTTGTGTGGAAAGTATTTGCTTGATGGCTGAAGTTGTTGCCAACTTGGCTACAAATAGGACCATCTCAAATTCGTTTCCAATGCAATATTGATGCTTCTGTTTCTTTTCATAAAAAACAGATTGATTTAGGTATCTGAGATCAGGGATGGAGGCTGGGGATTTGAGGAGGTTCAACTAAACCCCTTGAACTTAAAAAAAATAAAAATGGAAATATGCCTTTTATATATTTTGCATTTCAAACTCCTTGATTAGTCCAAAAGGTTCAAAACTCAAATTTGAACCCTCTAAACTAGGATCCTGACATTGCCATTGTTCCGGATGATGTGAGAAGTTTTGTACTTGCTATTGCTAAAACTGAATGGTTCTCTCTTTTATATCGAGGGGAAGATGGTTGGTGTTCAAGTTTTTATCTCCAATACATTTGATGCATAATCTTCCGTTGGATAAAGTAGATTTTGAGTAAGATTTGAAGAGTAGTTGACAATTTCCACTCTTCTAAAGAGGATGTGTCTTTTACAAAGTAATTTGTTGCTATGTTAATAATACTAATAATGTGAGTTTATAAGGAGACAAATCAATAAAAATAACTCATAATTGATGGTATTCACTTGTGTTGATTATACTATAGGATCATAATATATGTTGTGATGATCCTGGTGGAAGATGATAAGAGTGTACAAATTACACGCTAAACTGATAAAAACCGGACAATACCAGAACCCACACTCTCTCCATTCCTTCTTCCTCACCTGCTCCGACTACCCCGCCACCGCACGCTATGCCGCCGCCGTCTTGCTCCGCCTCCCCACTCCACCGGACCCATTCTCCTACAACACCATCATCAAACACGTCTCACCCACCGTGGCCATTTCCCTTTTTTCCCATATGCACCGTAACTCCGTCCCCTTCGATCACTTCACTTTCCCACTCATCCTCAAACACCACCACCACCACCACCTTCTTCATTCTCTCATTTTCAAACTTGGTTTTGATACCGATATCTTTGTTCAGAATGCGCTTATTCATGCTTATGGCTCTCGTGGCTCGCTTGATGTCGCAGTTAAACTGTTTGATGAAATGCGTCATAGAGATATTGTTTCTTGGTCTACTTTAATATCTTGTCTTGTTAATAACAATCTTCCAGCTGAAGCTCTTTCTGTTTTCCAACAAATGCAGATGGGTCATCCTGATATTCGAAATTTGCTTGATAGGGCTATTATGTTGAGTGTAATATCTGCGGTTTCGAGCTTAGGTGTGATTGAATTGGGTATTTGGGTTCATTCTTTTATTGTCAGGATGGGGATTGTTATGACTGTTCCATTGGGTACTGCTCTTATTAATATGTATTCGAGATGTGGGTCCATTGATCGTTCTGTTAGGGTGTTTGATGAAATGCCGGAGAGAAATGTAGTTACGTGGACTGCGTTGATAAATGGGCTTGCTGTTCATGGACGTAGTAGGGAAGCTTTGAAAGTTTTTGATGAGATGAAAGAGTCTGGTTTGAAGCCTGATGGGGCGTTATTTATAGGTGTTTTGGTTGCTTGTAGTCATGGGGGTCTTGTGGAGGATGGTTGGCGGGTTTTTGAAAGCATGAGGGATGAGTTTGGAATTGAACCCGTGCTTGAGCACTATGGTTGTATGGTTGACCTTCTTGGTCGTGCAGGGCTTATTCTTGAAGCTTTTGATTTTGTGGAGGAAATGCCTTTGAAACCAAACTCTGTTATTTGGAGAACTTTGCTCGGGGCATGTGTGAATCATAACCATCTCGCGTTGGCTGAAAAGGCCAGGGAAAGGGTCATTGAGCTTGACCCACATCATGACGGGGATTATGTGCTTTTATCAAATGCATATGGTGGAGTTGGTAATTGGGGTCGTAAGGCTGGCTTGAGAAATTCTATGAAGCAGAATAGAATTGTCAAGGAGCCTGGGCTTAGTTTTATCCATATTGATCAAGTGGTTCATGAGTTTGTCTCTGGTGATCAAGTTCATCCACAATGGGAGCAGATTACAAAATTTTTAGCTTCAATTATAGATACTGTAAAACTTGGAGGCTACACCCCTAATACTTCCTCTGTGTTACATGATATTCAAGATGAAGAGAAAGAGCATAGTGTTGGTTATCATACTGAGAAATTGGCAGTGGCTTTTGTACTTCTTTATCATAGGGATAGAAGGACAATTAGGGTCATTAAGAATCTTAGGATTTGTTATGACTGTCATGATTTCATGAAGCATGTTTCGGGTATCTTTGACAGAGATATTATTATTAGAGATCGAAATCGGTTCCATCACTTTAGCAAGGGATCATGTTCTTGTCAAGATTTTTGGTAAAGTATGTTAGTTCATGTAAAAAATTCTATGTCAACATTCATTTGTCAGCATTGATAAAGGATCCTGCAAGGTGGACTGGGCATGGATTACAATTTTGGAAACTTTTTTTGTCAGATTATAACTATATTACAAACGCCGACAAATAAACGAGTTTATAATACTAAGAAAGGGCAACCCAGTGCACTGGAGCTCCTGCATACGCAGGGTCTGAGAAGGGGTCCCTCCATTTTTGGTGTATTGTACGCAGCCTTGCCTTGTTTTTTACACAAGAGGCTGTTTTCATAACTCGAACCCGTGACCTGGCTTTCAGTTACATGACAACAGCGAGTTTATAATACTATTCAGAAATTAAAAATGGTAACAGTGGCCGATTGTATTTAGTATGGTAAAATCATTATGTATAACAATAATATATTGACTGATTGTGTATAGAAATCTGTTAAGATTCACTTGAAACTGATATAAATAACTTGTAGTACACATTTCTCATATAGTATAGACTCGATGACAGAATTTTCACTCTCTTCAGTTTCTTTAGTTTCCCTCTTTTCTTGATTCGTCAGGTGGCAAAAGGGTTTCTTGTTGTGCGGGGTTTCAGTTTCTCTGTAGTCTTAGGTTGCTGGACTATATTGGTGCGTGTCCAGACTTTCTGCTGGGCTAGGCAATGATTGTATGCTTTTCCCAAAACTGAGTGACTCTTCTATGGGAGAGACCAAATTAATAGGCTTTTTATGTCACGTTTGAGGCTGGTGAGGAGGGGTTTGAAGTAAAAACACGATTTTACTGTCCAGCAAGACCCCAAAAGTTAACACCGAAAGAGCTTATATCATGTGATGAATGACCAGGCATGCCGTACAATTAAACTAGTAAGAGGAAAACAGGGTGAAAAGAAATAAAATGGAGAAACACAACACTTCATGTTAGGCATATATATACCCTTTTGGCTTGGCCAGGCTCATTCCAAGACTAAAACTAAAACGGAAATTAATTTGGCTTTCATAAGACTTGAGAAAACATAATGAAAATGGCATGCTTCCTAGTGGTTTCTTTGGCACTGTGGAGCATGCTTTTGATATCTGTCTCCACATATGATTCACCAAAGGAGCCATTATTTTCTGCAATGTTTGTCTTTGGCGATTCATTAGTGGACAATGGAAATAACAACAGGCTCTACTCTTTAGCAAAAGCCAACTATAGGCCTTATGGCATTGATTTTCCAGGGGATTATCCAACTCCAACTGGCAGATTTTCTAACGGGAGAACAATCATAGATTTTCTCGGTAACCTGCTTCTCCGATTACATAAAACAAGATAATAAAAATAAAAATAGAAAGGAATTTTGCACTGACATTGCAGTTTTGTAGGGGAAATGTCGGGTCTTCCTTATCTACCACCTTTTGCAGATATCAAAGAACAAGGTATTGACATTTCCAAAGGAGTAAACTTTGCTTCAGCCAGTTCTGGGATACTTGATGAGACAGGGCGAAATCTGGTAATCCCTGTGCTGATTAATTTGTGTTAACTGGAACTGTTTTTTATTGTGTTTCTATGAAACTGTTATGTGGTCACAGGGAGAACACATTAGCTTTAACCATCAAGTGAGTAATTTTGAAACAGCACTAAGTCAGATGAAGACCCTGATGGATGATAAGAATATGAGTCAGTACTTGGCAAACTCATTGACAGCGGTGATCATTGGCAATAATGATTACCTGAACAACTATCTCATGCCTGCATTTTATGGCACTAGCTTCATGTACAGCCCAAAAAACTACGCCGAGATCCTCATTGAGGCTTACAAAAACCATATTTTGGTAAAGTTACTTACCTTATATTCTTGTAGAAAATTTAGTGAGTATTTTGATTCTTAAAATTGTAGTGGGTGGACAGTGTATTTTCCCAAGATTAATGAATTTTTAAAATGATATGTAAAAATGAAAACCTTCAATCACATTAGTCCTTTTGAATTAATCAATCTAGTCATTGAAATTGTTTCAAAGGACTAATGTGATCGAGTGTTTTCAATTTCAAATACTCTTTTAAAATTTCATTAATTTGACCACTATAATTTCAAGACTATATTAGTGATTCACTCAAAATTTGATATATTCTAGTAATCCGATGTAAACATGTAATTTTAAAAAATGATATAGAAAGGACTGCTAAATATGTTACAGGCCCTTCGTAATTTGGGACTGAGAAAGTTCTTACTGGCAGCGGTTGGGCCACTCGGTTGCATACCGTATCAACTATCCAGAGGCATGATCCCTCCAGGACAGTGCCGTTCCTATGTCAACGACATGGTTGTCTTGTTCAATACTTTGTTAAGATCTTTGGTGGATCAACTGAACACAGAGCACGCGGATTCAATTTTTGTATATGGTGACACTTATAAAGTTTTCAGCGAGATTATTGCGGATCCAAATAGCTATGGTAAGAAGTAAATGTCCTTCTATCTTAATAATAGTATAATAAGATTATAGTATACTATGATTTGGTCATGATGTGTTTCATATAATATGATGATTGTGATTCTACTACAGGGTTCAGTGTAAGTAATGTAGCGTGCTGTGGTTTTGGAAGGAATAAAGGACAGATAAATTGCTTGCCAATGGCTTATCCATGCTCAAATAGAGACCAACATGTGTTTTGGGATCCCTTCCATCCAACCCAAGCTGTGAACAAAATTATGGCTAGTAAGGCTTTTACTGGACCACCCTCTATTTGCTACCCAATGAATGTGTATCAGATGACACAAAAGCATTTACCATCTGCTCAAAACAATGCCTCAATCGCCTCTAATATATCAAAGTAAAAATCCTGTGTAACGTTTTGATGTGGTTGGTTATAATATGAAAGTGGCTTTTGTTGTGGTCAGTTATATATGAATGACTACTCAAAAAAAAAATGTTATATATTAATGACTGCTCAATGTAAAACATAATAATGATCCTATTGCAAAAGTCCTGTACTTACAATAATTAACTAAAATTCACTTGTGTTCCACCAAATTTATATAGAACTCATAATTTTAACCAATTAAAGATAATTTGTTAGAAAACGTGTTTTTTTTTAAAGAAAGTAGTATACCTATAGTAGTTTATTAATAATAAGAGTGTTTATACATTCTTTCAAAAAAAAAGTGTTTATACAACGAGGTGCATCAAAAAAATAGTGAAACTAGCTGATAATGCGGCAACCCGAAGTAAAGTATGAGCTACCTTTAATATGTTATTCAGGACATTTGTTAAAAGATCAAATATAGTAATAATGTCTTGGAAGTTGTGTAAATAGTTTTTTAAAGGTTTAAAAATGATATTATATTTTCAACACAAATTTTTTTCATTAACTGTCATTGCACTTGTCGACATTTTTTTTTTTCCTTATAAAAAACATTTTTTTTTGTCAAATACTTTAATAGTTAGAAATAACATAACCCTATTTTTACATGTCTCAATCTACCAAATTGATATGAAGACACAATAATATGTTGGTATTGAATATCAGTGCAAACTCGATATATACACTAACACGATGTATGCCCACTCAATCTCTTGTTTTAAATAAATGAAATAATATTGTAAAAAAAAATAGAGTATTCTAGCATAGCAATATCTGAAGGAAAATGTTTATTTTAAATAAATAAAAAGGAGTGTTTGTTTTCGTTAAAATTAATAATTTAAATGGTTGTTTACATTCATATTTAAGAGCATGATTATGATTATCAGATTGTGTCTTTTGTGTTTCAAGGAACCAGTGTTAGTGGAAACAGATATTTGGTTTCCATTGGGAATGGGTGGTAATTCTCACCCATGATGTCATTGCAAGTCAAGGTGCTTTATTTATTTATTTTTGCAAATGTTTTTTTTATAAAACATCTGGACACTAAAAAACTAGGTGGGGTATATAATTTGATGGGTTGCATGAATATGAAGGGAAAAAAAATGTAGTTGAGTTCTTTAAATAATTAGTAAGTGTGAAATACTAAATAAAAAATTAGACGAGGTTTATTTAAGAAACCAAAATGAATGTCATGGATGTAGGTATTTTAAGTGGCTCAATTTCGTTGAAAGAAAACAAAGCAGCTCCATATCGATGATTCTAATATAGAGTGCTTATTTGCACTCTCACCCATTGTTATGGTTTCTCCCTTGCCTCCACAACTAAGAGCATGATTATATGTTACTTTATGACCGTGTCTTCACAAATGTCAAAATGAAAAGCTTTCACTAAACACTTATATTTGGCTTTCAATATGCGTAGTCAAGTTTGAAACGTTCCTTTACAATGCAGTAGTGTAAGTGACTCATGACTTGCAAAAAAAAATTAAAAAAATAAATATATGAAATTATAGATAACTATGAGTATATTATGGGGTTAGTGGGTTCCAATTTAGATTTTTTATGGCTGATATTGATATTAAAAAAATGTAGTTAAGTTGTTTAAAGAGTTGAAAAATGTGTGATAAAAATACAGGTGGAATACATTCAAACAACTAAAAATCTAAAATAGATGTCATGGATGTCGATGTTCTAAGTGTCCAATGGTGGATATTGATTTGTTGCAGTTGCCAATACCATGAAGTCAATACATTCATACTATAATTCTTCGGTTAATCCAATGGTTGAGCCACACATATTTGAATATTGTATCACATCCCGACCATTTTTTTAAAATATAGTTCAAGGTATACTAATATTGCATCATTGAGAAAATGATAATATCGATCTAGGGTATTTAATATTGCATTATTAAGAAAATGCTCGTGGAGAGTTTGGAAGGAAAGATACAATAAGATCTTCAAAAGCAAAGCACTAGATTTGGTTCAATTAGTAGACAAAGTAAAGTTTGTATCTTTTTCTTGGTTACGGGCGTAGGCTAACTTCAGCTTTCAGTTATAATGACTGGTGGCGACACCCTTTAATTTGTATGGTTGTTAGGGAGTAGTCTTTTTGTCATACTTCTTTTTGTTGTGCTTTTATTCGGAACAGATACATTTCTTGTATTTTTTGAGGAGTGATTCTTTCTGTACACCTTGTGCGAGATGAATTACTCCTGGAGTTTAATCTAATTTCATTTTAGCTTCTTAAAAAAAAAATGCTCGTGGAGAGTTAGAATTGAAAAAGAAAGTTTAAGTTTAAGATATTTCTGTCAAAAAAAAAGTTTAAGATATTGGCAATGGGAAGAAATAGAGTTTAACAAACCAGTTACTTAAGGGTGTGTTTGGATTGAGGGTTTAGGAGGGGAAGGGAGGGGATGGTTTACTTTTCATTTTTAAATTACGGACACTGCGAAATATTTTTTAAAAAGTTAACATATTAACATGATAAATGACCATATAATACTTCAATCACACTTAATTTATTTTAGAAAAACATGTTATATAGTCCGTAATTTAAAAAAGAAAAGTGAACACTCTCCTCCTTTCTCCTCTGAAACCCTCAATCCAAACACACCCTAAAGAAAAATGTAAGAGTGGTTATTTTTGGAGGGATAACTAGGGTGGAGGAGAATTGCTTTAGAATGTGAACCAATTTATCTATCCTAAATAAGGATAAGGATAAAGAGACAAATTTGTACCAAATGAAAATTTGAGATACCATTATGGTATATTGAAGGTGGAGGAGGAGTTTTTTTTTTGGTTACAAAGTGGAAGAGGAGTTGAATAAGGGTGAAGAGATGAGAGCTAAATTTAAATGATGTGGAATTTGGAAGAGATTATTAATTGGGAGAGGAAAGAGCTATCTGTTCACAACACAGAAAACAGTTTTCAAACATAGAATTAGGGTAGTACTACTTTGGATTAATGTACGATCAAATATAGGGTGCATTTGTTTCATCTTTTAAAAAAGTAGATTTTATATGTTAAAAGAATATAGAGATTTTAAAAAAAAATGAAATTAATTTTGTTTGCATGCTACCTATAAAAATCAACTTAAAAAAAATGAGTTTTAACTTAGAGTCCGTTTGTTATAGCTTTTTTAAGAAAAAAATCACTTATTTTAAAAATAAATAATCACTTTTAGGGTTCGTTTGATTCGAGAATTAGGAGGAGTGGGGAGGAATTTTAACGGAGGGAAGGGTAGGGGAGATATTTAATTAAAAGTGTGTTTGGTTCACAAGGGGAGGGGAGGGATTTTAAAATTATTTTACTGTTTTACCCTTAAACTTAATTAAATAAGGATAATAAAGTAACAAAACAATAAAGATGTAATCTATAACAACACGGCGTAGACGATGGAATAATGAATTAGTAATAGGGTTTTACAATGAGTAATAAAAGTTGTTACAAGGAAAAATTCTCAATAATATACAATAAAAGATGTTACAAAAAAAATTGTCAATAATATGGAATAAAAGTTGTTACAAGATAATATAACCTATAACCTAATAATAGTAAAAGTTGTTTCAAGGATAATATAACATAATAATAATAAATGTTGTTACAAGGATAATATTGAGATTTTAA
>Ga0228711_1006655_pt1 | contig 17049 bp, 10 predicted proteins | sample MedpolnodulmetaG_2_FD_177996 | JGI IMG/M metagenome (GOLD analysis project Ga0228711, IMG submission 177996) | Root nodule microbial communities from Medicago polymorpha collected in Santa Monica, California, United States - brown nodules | ecosystem: Host-associated > Plants > Roots > Nodule...
TCATGGTATTCAAAATCATTCAAATTTCGAAGGATTGTTTAATAAATTGGATTTTGATGGATTTTGTGGGATTTTCTAGTGAAATTTTAACAAGAAAAAGTCTTTCATGAAGACATGAGATTTCTTGAGATTGTTTTTCTCTTAAAAGTTTACTATCTCTTTCTTATCCCTTCTCCCTTCTCTCTCTCTCTCTCTCTCCCCTCTCTTTTCTCCCCTCTCTCTCTCTCTCCCCCTATGGAGTACAATGATTTGAGAGGGATGCACATAATATTTACTATTGTAATAAAATAATTAATGCCACAATGAAGAGATAAATTGACACAATTTGGAACTTCTTTCGTTGCAAATATGACACTTATTATTATGCAGAGAGTAATATGCTTTCTTTAAAATGAAGAATGTGTTATGAACCTTTGTATAGACACGGAAGGACCCTTCCTGTGACCTATTGTGATAGAGAAATAGACTTGTCCTAGACAGAGACCCTTCTAAGGATACTAAAAATGAGAGAATACTTGTTACTTTGTTAGTTGTTTCATTTCTTTTTTGTTGAATACAATTTTTCTTAAAACTGTTCATTGTAAAGGAAAGAGATCCTGAATGATAGGATTATGCTGATTATATTTTAAACTATAAAGAAAATAGAATTATACTATTAAGGAAACAAAACAAAAATCTGATTAGGTTGCCGCCTACAAACGTATCCACATCACCGCTACTCCTACCGGCTTTGAGCTTGTCCTCAAGCCCAAACTTTGGATAATCTTCTTGGAAGTTGTCAACCGGTTCCCAAATGGCATCTTCTTGAGGATATATCCAGCCCAGTGCTCTAACCACTCCTGTTCCTGCGGTTGATTCTAGTGCAAAGAATAGGATGAGGAGTTGGTAGGACTTTTCTGTCACATATGGGTGGTAAATTGGTAATTCTCTTACAACAGTTGGTTAGGATCCTTCATAATCTTTGAGGAGAGGCACATGGAACACATCATGTCTTCTATTGTCAGCAAGTAGCCTGAGCTTGTATACAACAGGTCCTACTTTGGCCAAGGCCCCAAAAGAAAGGAAATACTTCAGGAGAAGTTTGTGATGCTTCTGTTTAGCCATTGTCAACTCAACTGTGAATATGATTGAAGTTGCAGCCATACCCAATCCCCATCTGTTAAACTCAACTTTCTATGCCTCAGTTTAGCAGCCATAAACAATATGATTTAAGTTGCAGCCATTCCCAATCCCCTTTGTCAACTGTCAATACGATTGAAGTTGCAGCCATACAGATAACATTCCGAGATTTTCATATTTATAACTGAGCAACCCCCCAAGTTCTAACCGATCGGAATGTTATGGACATGGTCATTGATCCACAATGGACCTGACCATTTCTTAGATTGCCCTTTTATAGAACCATTGGATATCACTTTAGATGTTAATAAAATATATGGCTAATATTGTCTTTTGTGGTTGGTGAGGATGAATGCGGCTTTTTTGGGCTCTTCATTATATGATTTCACAAGAAATTGTTATCGATTTGATGTTTTTGTAAGTTTATATATATTTGATGCCGATTTTTTCAATTTTGTTGTGCGTATGATTTTTAAAATTTTAACATCTTAACATGTTTTGCTCATGTAAAGATTTGAATCTCCAGCTACAATAGATTGGGGAAGAATGCTAGTGAAGCAGACGCAGAAGAGATTATTGAAATGGCCACCAAAGCCTCTGTTGCTGATCAACAAATGGTAGTACAAGAAAATGTTCATTCTCAAATTAAAGCATTTTGCACATTTATGGATGAAGTTTTCCTTCCAAATGAAAAGGAGAATGACGTCTCCTTCGAGTTATCTCAACAAACAAAGATTTTACCTCAACATAGTGATCTTAGATCTGCCAATGGTAAGTGTGTGACCCACCAACTAACAATCCTGGTTAAATATAACCTATTCTACATCGACTATGAAATGTTATTGTCAAATTTTATAAATGTTGCCTATTTACTCTATTCATTTGCTATTGATGTATTGCACAGGTGTCCCGAAACAAAGACCGATAAGCCAAGCTGAACTTTCACAGAAACTAAAGGACGAACTTGGCTACAAGCTTAATGTTAAACCTTCTCAAATATCTCACAAGGACGCTGGCCAAGGTCTATTTTTAGATGGTGTAGTAGATGTTGGTGCCGTGGTAGCTTTTTATCCTGGTGTAGTCTACTCTCCAGCTTATTATCATCATATTCCTGGATATCTTGATGAGCAGAACCCCTATTTGATTACAAGACATGACGGGAATGTCATTGACGCCCAACCTTGGGGTCGCGGAGGTGACGAGAAAGAACCATGGAACGGTAGAAAAATGGTAGATGATAGTGATGATGTACTCGAGCGTAGAAATCCATTAGCCTTGGCACATTTTGCTAATCACCCTTCAAAAGGGATGCTTCCAAATGTCACGATTTGCCCTTATGACTTTCCATTGATTGAAAATGACATGAGAGCTTATATTCCTAATGTATTATTTGGAAATGCAGCAGAAGAAAATGCGGAAAGATTTGGCAGTTTTTGGTTCAAATCTAGAGTTCCAAGAAATAATGAATCGCATGTTCCCACTACCCTAAAAACTGTTGTTTTGGTTGCAACTAGGGCTCTTCAAGATGAGGAACTTCTCCTGAACTACAGGCTGAACAACACAAAGTGGTGTCCTGAATGGTATGCTCCAGTAGACGAAGAAGAAATCATAGAAGAGTGAAATTAGATGAAACCGCGGTGGCTTAATGAAGTCATTTATTCTTTTCCATTATTTGTACATCATCTCAAAATTGTTAGAATGAAGTCATGTCTTTTCTGTGATGAATGAAGCATGATATATGACCAAATTTTTAAGTTTTGATTTTGGTTATTTTAGATGTCAAAATCCACATCAAGGCATTTGACAGAATATGGTTATAATTAAACTAAATAAATCAAGGTAGGATTTGGTAGAAGTGTTGAGTGGATATGATATGACTTATGAGTTATATTTTACAGGTTCATTTTAAGTATAAATTAAAATAGAATTTGAGATTGCTAACATTATTTGTTTTCATTTCGTTGGAAAAGAGGAACCTGAAGAACATAATGTATATGTGCCATTTAACAAACATGTATCACGTATGTGTTGGTTTGAGCGTAAGGGATTCAGGTTCTATAAAACTGGTAGAAGCACCAAAAACAATGAAGCATCTACCATCTATTTTCTTTCAATGTAAAACTTGATTCTTTTCTTAGGAAGCTGAGAATTGAATGAATGACATTACAGTTTTGAGATGTTAAGATATACCACTATCATTTCAAAATAAAAATTATTTTTAAGGTTTTTAAGCTTGAATTAACTCGATGAACGAAATTACACCAAATTAAGTTTACTACTGTTTATTCTATTTATCATTGGAGTCAAAGAAATTTGATATGATTAGTTTGTGCACTTCTCAACAGATATTGTTTCTCATTTTTCATTTTCTCATTTTACGGTTACTTCAGCTAGAAAATTGTGGGAAATGAAGATGGAATACAGTATGGTCCTTTTCCTGTGCCAAAACATTGATTGCCAATCAGTATTATCCCAAGGGACAGTAAACCAACCTGAAGTGATTCGCTTCAGAGTTCAGTTCACAACATGTTCCGACAGTGATTCCAAAACAATGTATCCCTGTTGTCATAAATAATAGATGTTTTGTTTTTGTCCTAGGGTGTCATCCCATCTAATAAATCCATGCCCTATATGGTTTTGGTGTGGATATATACTATTATATCAAGCACTGGTTACAACAATATCTGTTCTGTTTTTTTTTTGCAAAAAAATAAACCAGATAATAAAATTGTATCCCAAAGAAATTCCAACTTGTGAGGAAACTCTGGGAATTTAAAAATAAAACTGTTCAAGCAATGTGATTTTTGCTCTGCATAATTGAATTTGATACGAATAAGAAGGTATATTTGATGTTTAAAAAAACTTAAAAATATACTCCATCAAAAGATAATTAAAATATTTAATACTTTCTTCGAACAATTTAAAATATTTTTTGGTTGAACTATTAGGAATACTTCTAGAGGATTATTAAACAAAATCTCTAAAAAATGATGCAGAATCAACACCACTTAAAGAACCAGACTTGATTTATAGTTCTTTTATGCATTAAATGGAGGTTCAGCTGTTTGTATTGTTATGTAATGTGTAATGTAGGTGTAGTATGCCTTTATGGTTCCCTCAGTTTTCATTCAACTTCAAGTGGTCGACACTTTCACTATCATACCATCTAAATAGGGATAAAAGTGCCTGAATAAGTGATCAAATAAGCCATATTTAAACTCAGAAAATGAAGCTAATCAACTAACACCAACCAATTTACTTTCGAAACATGCCAATCTTCAAGATTGCAATGTATCATATAAAATACTCATATCTGCCAGACCACCGGAAGTCAACTATTAAATCACGGGATTTAGAGTAAACTAAACAAGTAGAGAGAACGATAATGATAATATTTTCATTTACAATGAATATCAAAGCTAGGAAGACTGTGGTATGCTGGCTTTGGCTGCACGCCTTTCTAGTGCCTTCAACCTATTTGCTTCCATACGGGCTCTCTGCTCTGCTGTTATCTCAGCACTGCTGGACGGACTGGTTCCATTATTTGGGACTTCATTTGATGTCTTTTCAGTTGTGCTGCTTTTGGGATCAGTACTCACAGAAATCACATTTTGCACAGGCTGAGAAGGTTCCTGCAATAAAAGAGAAGGTAATACCGTTACAAACTTCGCATCAGATCCTTGTTTACGATTTGGTTTATCACTAAATAGAAGTGATAATGGCATCTTACATGCTGACTTCATAACAAAGGAATAATTACAAGAAATCTAGAGACTTAAGAAGGAAAGAAAAATAAGTAAAACCAGACGTTCGAATAGTCTCTACTGAAAGAATACAACGAGAGATTAATGTTTATCCTTGTATCATTAATAGCGCACTTCTGGATAAGTATAAAAACTAAATCTGACCGATTTAAACATTAGCCAAACAATTCAGATTACTCACACATTTGTGAGAATACAACAGCCTTGAGAGAATAATGTTACCCTTGCATCATTAATAACACACTTCTGGATAAGGATAAAAACTAAATCTGACTGACTTAAACATTTGCCAAACAGTTCAGATTACTCACAAATTTGTGAGAATGGTCATGTAATGAAGACAAGTTACCAAAAGTGTTTTAACAGATTTCCTTTCACAAAAGAAAATGTTCAGATGTGTTTTAACAGAGAAACAAATAGATATTCTTACATGATAAAAGAACAATGTTTAAAAGAAATTAAACTCACTTCGGTAGCTTTATCATATATATCATTGAACAAATCTTCTTGAATGTCGTTAACAGTTTCAGGTTCTGCAAACATCTCATTCTCTTGATGACTTGCTTCCCCATTTTCTGCAGATACAGCAAAACCCAATATAGGGATACTCAGCAAAGATACTTAATAAAGTCAATAAAATAAATAAAATCTAATTAGTTCTTTTGGTCGAACTTTATAGCAATATTCCAGTGAACTATATGGAATCAGTTGGCTACCCTGTTTGAAATATGAATCAGTTCGAAGTTTTCCAAAATCTATGCATTCCTTCATTTTGTCTACCTATAAGCCAGTGAGCTTCAATGATCAAATTGTCAATTGTTGGTTCTAAATTAACATTTAAAAATTCACATACAATTGAAAAAAGGAAAATTAAGAGGAAGGTGTTCTGGGTGAGGATATTTCTGAACAACTTTATAACATGTGATTAATTCAATAAATGGTACTTGTCGACATTGTTAACTTGTTGAGTTTATAACTGTTTCTAGACTAACTTCACTACAGGATGTTGTTCTCTAAGTTTACAACCATGGATCTAAGAAAACAACTATTAATTCAAACTCAAGTGATGTATTTTGAGTTTGAGACCTTGATAGCGAAGTGCAAATACATTGACAGTAGATTACCTTGTTCACCATCTGGGATGTCGTCCACAACTGGTGGTTCACGCAACTTTGATGGATCCCCACCATTTGCAACTCTTTCTCTTAATTCTCTAAGGCTAGTCTGGTTAGAGGATGTAAAAATAAATGTTAACACAAAGTTTGAACAAGGACATGCAAGTATGCAACAAACACACTCTTTCAACAGATATAAAGCCATAGGGAGAGAGAGAGATACAGAGCAATGGCAAAGCATATCAATGTGTGTGTATAAAAGCATAAAAACATAGCAGAGGAATTGGAACACTTATATACTTGTATCGTGCATGTACAAGTTGAATGAAAAATAAGCATTAGTCAAAGATGATTAATGGAAAATAGTTCTGGAAACACAGATGTTGAGTTCATAAATTTAAGAAGTCAATGTCACATCCTCTTTGCATAAAAGAGACTAACATGCATATTCAACAGCAAGAAACTACTTCTTATAACAAGCAAGCACCCGTCACAGTTAATCCCTTTTAACGGCAATTGGTGACAATGGTGGTCTCCTAGAGTTGACTCACGAGTAAAAGAATAGTTGCAGCCAAAGTCCTGATTTTTAAGCTTTATTATTATTGGTGGTCAAGTAACTATTAGGCCCCTAATCATATTTGTACTCATTTCAATTACACTCAATTTTGGAACCTGATCTCTAATCCACCAAACTTTTAACCTTCTGACATTATGCTAGAAATTTAGCAATCACTAGCAATGGTAGATTTACCATAAAGTTTATTCTTATCAATACACTAATCTTGCTTAAACCTACTAGATTATACTAAAATCGCTAAAAGTATTATGCTTTGCAGCATATTAGAAGACAGTCCATCTGAATATTTGATGAATTATCAATTTTATCACCATCAAGCACACTCATAAAATTGAATGACAATCAAAGATCCTTTCAATACCAGAAATAGACCTTGAAAATCAACATAAAGAAAAAGCATTGAAGAATTATAATAACGTTGATGATACCTTAACACGTCTTGTAGCAGCAACTTTCTCAACTTTATTGACAAATTGATTGAAAGAGTAATAAGGTAGCAAACGAGAGTGCCAGTCAGAATATAAGTCAAGCAACTTACCCAAATCACGAACCTAACAAAATGAAGTGATTACGGTTAAGATTAAGCGAAAGTGAATTAAGAATTAATTAAGAAAAAGGATGGAATTAATTACAACCTCATGGCCGCGACCGTGGTATTTGAAGTTGCGAGGGAAATAGCGAAGAACATAACCGAGGCCGTCATCGGAGAGAAGAAGGTCGGGAGTGAGTTTGGGACGGGTACGTGGAGGCTTTTTGGGCTTTTCGACGGCGGATCTGGGGGCGGAGGGTTTGAATGGTGGATCGGCGGCGGAAGTGGTGGTGTTGGGGTTAGGGTTTGGATTGGGATTGGGATTGGGATTGGGGGCGGTGAAAGGACAGTCGCGTGACCAGTGACCTGGTCTGCCGCATTTGTAACAACCTGTTGCTGTTCCGGATCCTGACATTTTCTCTTCTTTCCTTCTCTCTCGAATGTGTATTTAAAATGAGATTTTGCTCCGGTACTTGCGCGGGAAATCGCGGGAAAACAAAGAGAAACATGTGATTACTAATGGTGTCAATTTTTTATGCGAGTGACGCTTCTCTAAACTGTATGTATTATGTATTATGCATTTTTTTTCTTTTTTCTTTTTGAATGCATGTCTTATGTATTCTTAAGATGTACTATTTCATATTTAATAATTCGTTTTAGTGGTTTTCTTCCTTTTCACAACTATTTGTTGATGGCCTTTTTGATAGTTGAGTTTTTTTTCTTCTCATACCTTATTATTGAAAATCCTTTTAAAACCGGTCTTTTTTTTATTTGCGGTATATTTTTTGAATTAGTTTATTCATGGTCTCTACATGAAATTTATCATCTCAAATGTGACTTTGTCTTTAGTTTTTATCAGTATATTGCTCTATACGTGATCATTATGTGTATAAATGTATGATTTGCAATTCGGTGATGAATGTTTGTGGCATACATTTTGGTTCATTTTCACGTTTTTTTAAAGAAAATCATTTAATTTATGTTTGCCACTTTTCCTTTTTTAATCTTCATATGTGTCTTGACTATTGATTGATTTATGTAACAGGATATGGATTCAAGTTATTCTATTGTATAGATTGACCAAATGTTTTAGTCCTGCTTATACAATTTTCTCTCTTCTTTTCTTTTATTTCTTAGTATGATTTTTTATTGTCTTTCTTAAGACACCTTTGCCTCGTCTGTCTATTCATAGGTTTACGTTGTAGGACATGGATTCAAGTTATTCTATCATGCACATTGGCCAAATGTTTTTGTCATACTTTTCTAGCTTTCTCTTTTATTTTCTTTTATTTCTTAGTATAAATTTAACGATTTTATGTGAATCAATAGATGAAGACAAATGAGGCTGCTATATAATTTATGTCGCATTCTTAGTGTTTGGAAGTATGTGAAGAATGTCGCATTCTTAGTGTTTGGAAGTATGTGAAGAATGACATCTTATGTAGATATATATAGTTTATTTACTTAAAGATACAATGGAGTTACAAGAAGTTAACTTCAACAAGCTCTTCAAAAGCACACCTAATTTCTATCCATTTCTTAAATTTATTTGCGTGACAAAGAGCCTCAACGATTTCACTACCCAATGTGTGTTTTCAAACGCTAGAATCTAGCTGCAAAAGAAATCGACCCTTAACCTTTTATTTTCTAAGGATCTCCTCTTTTGGTCTCCTAAGATTCACCCAAGTTGCTCACAAAGACGTAAAATCTCATGTGTTTACCATATTTCGTAAACCATGAATCTCTCTTCAAAAGGCACCAGCCATTTTCCAAAAACCCTATCTCTTGGTTCTCCAAAATTCATATTTTTCTCTCTAAATCTCACCCAAACTCAAAGACCCTCAACTTTTAACTTCTTAGTTCCTTAAGGATTTATTTGAGAGTTTGGAGGGGAAAGGAAGGGAGGGCTTTGAGGGGTGGAAAATATGAGAGAAAATTGAGAAATCTTCCAAAAAAATTTAAAGAGTAGTTTTTTAGAGAATGATAAATTAATGCTTATGATTACTATATTTTTAATTTTAAACATATTATAACAACATAGAATAAATTGGAAGAATTCATATAAACCCTCCAGAACCCCCCCTCCCAAAACCTCCTTCAATACAATTTTTTAGTCCCCAAATGAGGAGGGTTTTGTATTACGAAGAAAAGTTAACCCCCCAATGCCACCCCCCTCCCATTTTCCTCTATTTCTTCTACTTGCTCGTTCCTTTTTTCCCAAGTCTTCCCCTCCCTTCCCATTCAAACTCCCAAACAAAGTCTAAAAGTATCACCCTTATGCTTTATGAAATTTTCAAGCTCCTTCAACAAATAGGTCAAAAACTGCTTAAATTGTGCTAAAATCCAGTGCATATCGCGCCACAATTGCACTATATCACACCATGATTTTCATTTTTGTATACAATACCATTGACCCGTTGTTGTAGCCAACTGTGTAATCTCGTCATGATTTTTCAAATCTTGTCACGATTTCTTCCAATCACACCATGATTGCTTCCATTTTTACCACAATTTCTAACGAATAACGTTCATCCAACTTCATCAAATCGCGCTACGATTATTCAAATCTCGTCACGATTTAATAGATTCAGCAACATCAATGTCGATTTTTAACATTTACAATAGCGATAGAAGGGAGTATATACTTTTCAACTTGTAGTGAAATTTTTTCCCTCGTTTATTTCACCTTGCCGTTTTGAGGCCGGCTTAATTAATTTTCGTCTTTGAAATAGTTATTCTTCAATAAAAAAAAGGCCGACAGAAAATCCAAAGAGAATATTCTGCCATTGATAATAACTAGTACTGTATTGATCATGTTTAGTTTATTTTTTTGAAGATGCATTGATCGTGTATTTATTTACTTTTAATAAATTTATGGATCATGTTTAGTGTCTACTGTACCAGCCATTCTAGACGATTTCTAGTATCTGTATATATCAATGTGTTCATTAAAAAGATAGTAACTAGAAGCATATAGATATAGATATATCGTTGGCAGAATCTTCAAACATTTCAAGCAAAAGCAATTGACCACTCCGTAAATCATGGCCCTTAAATTAACTCCCTATGGATATACTATATGAAAACAAAATAATAATGAAATATCTCATATTACAAAGTTCCACTCAACCTCAAACATAAATGAAGCTTTGGAAAAGTCCAAATGTGTATATATATACTCTATATGTATAATGTATGGAGTATGTATCTACACCCTTTATTTACAGCCAAAGCAATTGTAAACAGCTAATTGGAAGGTGTATTATCTAATTCAATACTATTAATATTGAATCGTGACGTTGACTCACAAGAAAAACTTTTTGTTTTTTTTCTTCTTCTTTCTATCATTTCTATATACTCTTCCAAAAGCATGCTTTCAAAACCGGGCATGTCAACTATCAAGCATAATTTTTTTATATAAATTTTTTAAGGTAAAGCAATAGTAGCTAGCTAGCTACAGTAATTACACACATGACTCTTGCCTGTTTTCTTAAGTCTCCCTTCATTATATATAGAGACAGTGTCTTGTGAGAGAAATAATCTATCAAATCTATAAGATAAGATGGGTTTAGGTTCAATTATAAATTTTAATGTTGTTATTCTTCTTCTATATGTTTGTTGGACCAAACAAGCTTTTGGTGTGACAGAACAAGAAGAGGATAGAGTGTATGGACTACCTGGGCAGCCTCCAGTGAATTTCAAACAATATGCTGGTTACATAAATGTTAATGAAAGTCATGGAAGAGCACTGTTTTATTGGTTTTTTGAATCTGTTGATCAACCTCAAACAAAACCTCTTCTCCTTTGGCTTAATGGAGGTATTTTTATTTCACTCAAACTCCTCTCTTAATTATAAGCATATATATATATATATATATATATATATATATATATATATATATTAGAAATCATGTTTTATTTATTTACACTACTTGAGAAGAAAAAAACTTAAAATCCCTTATAAATTCATTTATTTATTTATATATTTTACTCTTATTCCTGCTGCTAATTTTGATTTTCCTAATAGTGACAATAAATAAAAATTATGTATAAGATGATCATGAGGTGGGAAAAATTATGGAAAATAGAGGTGTGGAATTTCGTTACATAACATTAAAATAGATAGATATTTAATATTTTCTCCTTTTTTGACCAATCCTTGTTTTGTCCTTATATTTTTATGTTAGCTTTTCTATCTCAAATAACAAATATTCATGCATATATATGTACACATTAAAATTTATGCCTCGTCTAAAACGAGTAATTCAATTTAGAATAATATATTAAATATTATCAACCATTGATCAATAACAGCAGTAACTTTTAATTTCCCCCTTTACACTTTATATAAGTCAAATACTAGTAAACTATCTCATTGAAATATGAAATCTTAACGAAACTATGATGTTTCATAATATATGTATTCTCCTCGATCCATAATTGAATTAACCTTTCTTAATATACTAATTTATGAATGATTGTGACAATGTTGGTATATGTGATATGTGTATATAGTATCATTATCGATTTGATCATGACTGCCATATGTTTAATTATTTAAAAAATCGTTTGAAGAAGAAAAAAAAACCCTACTAATAACAATTCCAAATAGAGGGTTACGCTCATGTATGCATTTAATCCCATCCACTCACATGGCATGGTTTTCCAAAACTTATCATATTGAGCTACAAGCCACAACTGACAACTCACAAATTCCTAAATTGACTTACAATTCTAAACCTAGGGTTTGCTGGAAGAATTGTAATTTGTAACGATTTTTCATTGTGTCATTGTCAATATTGTTTGGCATTATTGTAAAGAGCAAAGAGAGACTTTCTTATATCAAAATGTGTAACCAAATTGCCCACTGCATCCTTTTAACAATTTTGTTGCTTTTTCTGTCAAATAATAATTGTTACATGTCTCTTTCAATTTTCAATGTAGTTTTAATTAATTATTTTTCAATTGTACTTATCTTATCAAATTATAGAATTAGAAAAGTCATAAGATGCAAGTTTGCAACAGTATTCAGCTGCTTAAAACCAAAAATAATGGCAATAATTTGCATGTACAAAAACTAAATACTCCTAATGGAATTATTATGGCCAAGCAACTGAGCAAGCATGCGGGTGTTGGGTATTTGACCAAATTCTTAGTCAGTGGCTTCAACTTGCAGCAGAAACAGCCATGATTAAATTTGATAGAAGTAATAAATATTGCTTTGAACCCAAGTTATAACCCCTTTAATTTCTTTTAGATAATGCTGCTGATAGCAACATAAAGGCAAGAACACTTTAGGTCATCAGTGACCACAAAAGGAAGGGACACTTTGAAATAATGTCCATAAATTATATAAAAAAAACTTAGAAAATTTTTGCTTTTTGATATTAATATTAATTTGGCCTGTTCTATATATGATAATTTATCTCAAAAATAAAAGTTGATATTTTATTTCCTTAAAAAAAAGTTGTTATTTTATTGTCATGATTGAAACCCATATCTTAAAACATTATTTTCTATCTTTCATTAAAAAAAATATTTGTATAATGTACTGTACTGCTATAAATTTAAATATTATATATATTTCATTGACTATTGTTAAATTAACATGTGTCTCTAATTGAATCCTACTTAGAAAATGTGTCCACAAAAAAAAAATATTGACAACTATAATAATCATAATCATAATCTCTATTCTATTTATGTCCGTAAAAGAGAATTTTGATTTTAGTCACTACTTTAATTGGGTATGCTATTTCATCTTTGAAGAGTATTTTCTTTCTCATATCCCACAAGCACCAAATTAGAGCTAACCATGCAATTTATCTTCTTTGAAGCATTTACTTCAATCAAATATCTGAATTGTAGAAAATGCTGATGTATATCATTATTATAATATGTAGGGTAAAAAAAATTACGTTCGACCTCCTCAAATTAGTTGTTATCGTTGATTATTTTTTGAAACCATCATGATGCTAGCTAGTAAGCTTTTAGTCTCAAAATTTCTCCATTTATAAACCTTGTGTCATTTTCAAAGTTACTTAGTTGTAGTTTTTGGTTTGTGCTTAATTGGGCATTTAATTAAAGAGTCTTGTTAACGGGTGCCCCCTGACATTGGTTAAAAATCTAAAAGTGAAATGAAAAGACATGATTTGTATTGAAAAGAGCAATAATTCAATTTTTAAAACATTAAATACGAAATTTTTAAGAATTTTTTTTCCTCTTTTAACTCTTTAACCAGTACTCCGGAGACACCAGTTAATATTTTGGTCAATCTAATCATAGTTTGAACTTTCAACAAAAGTTAGAAAGACAAAATTGCAATCAAATTGTAGTGTGTAGACATTTTTTAGTCATCAAGTTTAATCATGTCCACTAAATTGCCGGCTAGTTCTTAAATTGATTAGTTCGTTAATTAAAAATGCTCTGAAACTCATTCTCCTAATAAAGTAGTAGTCATGAATTGGACTTGGGCAACATGACGTGCACCAATATTTGGCCCACATAAAACCCAGCTTTTCATCTTTTCACAATAAAAAATTCAGCTTTAGTACTACCAAAAAAAATAAATTCAGCTTTAGATGAGTCTACGCAATCCCAAAGTTGGAAATTCTCAGCAAAATGATATCATTCAAGTTCCAAGTAATTATTACCCTTAACTACTTGATCCACTTCTATAAAAAAAAATCATTAAAGTTTTGCTTAGCAATGATGAATTGGTCCGAGTGATAAGAGAATTAGACTTTTTAAACAAGTGATTAACAGTTTGATTCTGACTCTTGCGTATGGAGAATTTTCGGGTTGAAACTCGATACAAATAACATAATAAACATTTGTGTCTGTGTTGACACTAACATGTGTATATATACAACTAATTAGCATTCCTGTTGTGGTTTGTCTGTTAGGACATTTTATGTATAATTCTTGGTTTGAATCCGGTCATCACATTTCCTGTTGTTTCTTTGAATATGGGTTGGTCAATAGACCAATAGCTAATAAAAAAGAATTTAAAAGTATTTAGTAAAGCCTAAATAATCATTGCATAAGAAACAATAATATACAATTAGCAATACAAATGTGCATTATAATAAATAAATATGTATTGATTTTTCAGGCCCAGGTTGTTCTTCAATTGGCTATGGAGAAGCAGAGGAACTTGGACCCTTTTTCCCCCAAAATAGCAGCCAACCTAAGCTCAAGTTGAACCCGTATTCTTGGAATAAAGGTAGGTCAATTTCAAATTGATAACTTTCACAATGCATTGCAAAAATGGTAGTTCAATTCATTGTAAATTTGTTAATGTGTTAATTTGAGATAAACTTGTATATCTTGCACAATTTTCTCATACATATATAGACTTTAAATAATGTAATAAGGAAGTACTCACATGTCATACCGATACATGATTAGATATAATTTACCAATTATCAACCTGGAATTACATTTTCAACTTTGTAGCATAATTTTAATAATGTATTTATTTGATTTTTTTTAAAATAAACTAAATCTTTTCTACAGCTGCAAATCTTTTGTTTCTTGAATCCCCTGCTGGAGTGGGTTTTTCCTACACCAACACCACCAGTGATATAAGTGAACTTGGTGACACCATTACTGGTAACAAAACTTTTATATCATCCAAGGATTGATACAATTTTTATTACTACTTTCACTTAATAAGATTTATTGATTGATACTTAATTTGGTTGATCAGCTAAGGATTCACACACATTCCTCATAAATTGGTTTAAAAGATTTCCTCAATTCAAATCACATGATTTCTACATTGCTGGTGAAAGCTATGCAGGTATATTTAACGTCTAAAATAATTTTAATAAACACTAACTAAGTTCCTAACTTTAAATTAATTTGAGTTTGTATTGAAATTTCAGGACATTATGTTCCACAACTTTCTGAGCTCATTTTGGATAACAATCACAATTCTTCCCAGGAAGATTACATTAACTTCAAAGGGATCATGGTATAATCAAATTAATCAATAATAATAAAAGTCGTATTAATATTAATTTGACACAATGAAATGTTTGGTACAGATTGGAAATGCTTTATTAGATGATGAAACAGATCAAAAAGGTATGATAGAGTATGCATGGGACCATGCTGTCATATCTGATGGTTTATACCATAACATCACAACCATATGCAACTTCAGCCATCCAATTCAAAATCAAACAGATGAATGCAATACAGAACTTAATAAATACTTTGATGTGTATAAGATTATAGACATGTATAGCTTGTACACTCCCATGTGTTTCAGCAATATCAGCAATGTTAGAAGGGAAGCCCCTCATTCTTTTTCCAAATTGGTTAGTTTCATCAATCTTCTACTAATAGACGCTGACATGTGACACAACGTGGATAAGCGAACTATGTTTTATTAATAGTATGATACATATGATGTTGAAATTGTCGATTTTAACAGGACGGGTGGCATAAAAATCTAGCAGGATATGATCCATGTGCATCAGATTATACTGCAGCATACCTAAATAGGCCAGAGGTTCAAAAGGCACTTCATGCTAATGTCACAAAAATTCCTTATCCATGGAGTCACTGCAGGTATGTGATTCACTAATTTCATTCAATTTTTGTGAACATATTACATATTAGAAAGTATACATATATAATCAAATCTACCTTATGAAGTGTCATTCATATTAATACAAATCAACATTGATGCTATCTTATGTTTTTGTCCTTAGTAATAATATAACATTTTGGAATGATGCACCTGTGTCCATGCTTCCTGTCGTCAAGAAGCTTATTGCTGGTGGTATTCGCATATGGGTTTACAGGTAAATAATTAATTGCAACAATTTTATTAATACTTTGTAAAAATAGACTAACATAGTATTTTTTTTTTTTAGAAGTTCTCTCACTTTATTTTTCATAAATATGATTATAGTAACTTTTGGACATTCAGAACCATACGCTTGCATTATTTCTCTGTTTATTTTAAATAATTTTTTATAAGTTGGAAGTTAATTCAAAAGTGATATTATTTATTTCATTTTTTTGTTTATTTATTCTTTTTCTAATTACTTTATTTTCATTTTTACAGTGGAGATACAGATGGAAGAATTCCAGTAACTGCAACAAGATACACATTAAGAAAATTGGGACTCCCTATTGTTCAAGATTGGACTCCTTGGTATACTAGTCGCCAGGTAAACCAAGTTGTGCTAAGTTGATTAATTTATCAACAATTCATATTATTCAGTTTAATTACTTTTTTAAAATAAATTGTTCATGATGTCTTATCAATTAAATTATGCTAGAGTATAGTAATATACAACTTATACTTGAGGTTTTGTTTCCCCTTATCTTCAACTTATATTCTTGTTCTTGTGAATAAATAGAAATAGAACTAACAATGCTGGCTTAATGCGAACGTGGTGACTGAACTTCAGATTACATGACCGTTTTCTCTAGGAATCAGAAGGTTAACAAAAAAAATTGGTCCGATGATGTGAATTTTCTAAGACTGCATACTCATAAAATTTCCTCAAAATTGTTTAACATGAATTTGTGTGGCACTAATATTCTTATTATTCCAATTTTTTTTATTTTCTTTTTATTCCAATTTTACTCTACACTTTATGAAACATTTTTTATTTTTGTGGTACGAAATTACAGGTGGGAGGATGGAACATTGTATACGACGGACTAACATTTGTGACCATAAGAGGTGCTGGTCATCAAGTTCCTACTTTTACTCCCAAGCAAGCTCTTCAGCTAGTTCGACACTTCTTAGTCAATAAGAAATTACCACAACATCCTATTTAATTACTTCTCTCTTAATTTATCATTTTGATGTAGTTTGTTACACAGTAAGATTGGATATATGTTTGATTCTTTTTGGGTTAAAATTAACCCACGATTGTTTGTTTGTACTATTCACTAAAACTCTCATTCAATTGTGAA
>Ga0228711_1006658_pt1 | contig 17039 bp, 6 predicted proteins | sample MedpolnodulmetaG_2_FD_177996 | JGI IMG/M metagenome (GOLD analysis project Ga0228711, IMG submission 177996) | Root nodule microbial communities from Medicago polymorpha collected in Santa Monica, California, United States - brown nodules | ecosystem: Host-associated > Plants > Roots > Nodule...
TTTTCTTTTTTTTTTTTTTTTTTTTTTTTTTTTTCCTAACAAAAATTGCACTGTTTTAGAGATTATGAGAGTTGAGCTTTTCACTGAATTAACTTTCTGCTGAGTTGATTATTACTACAAGACAATAATAAACTCTGCACAGGAGTCAGCTTTAAGATAGGGAGAGAAGTGAAGAGGGAGATAATGTTCCTTGTATGCATTGCTTGAGGGGAGGTTTCTCAAAAGTAAATAATGAGTAAGAAAAAGTAAATAATGAGTAAAGATAACCTCTGTACATAAAGATAGTAAAGATTCCACCAAAAACACTATGGAGTAAAGAGATGTGAGTTCAATTTAATCTAAGTAATTTCACAACTTCTTAAAATTAGACATGTATTTTATAAAAATATGTTGATTTTATTAGAGGAAACAAGCGTGTTTGAGATTCGGTTTGGATAAAGACAAAAATCATATTTTTTTAAGCAGTCTAATGTTTATAATTTATTGGATTCGAATTCCGACTTCTACATGTTACAATATCTTTATTCTTTACCAACTGAACAATGTTTACGGAGACAAAAAAAAAATCATTTAATTGAATTGAGTAATGCACTTTTTTTTCTTCTTTTACTTCCATATTTATGTGTTAGAGTAGTCTGAAATTTTAAAGCCACTCTTACTTCCTTTGCTTTTGATTGTCATGTCAAATTATGCTGTCATCATTCAAAGTAAGAAGGAATATATAAAAATGTGTTGAACTGACTTAAGTCGTGTATAAAATAAGAAATTGCATAAAATGGGGTACTTTGAGTACTCAAAGCACTAACTCAACAAATCAAATATCAAGAATCTTGAATCTTTGGCTTCAAGGATTATTAACCTCTCCAAAGCAATATAATAATAACCACATTTTGGAGCATGCAAAATAGCCGCCAATACACAAACCAACTTTGAAGCTACAAAGTTGAGTATCGCATTTTTTTTTTCTTTTGCTATTGGTAATAAATAATCACTAACTTTCTCCTATGTGGGGTAATTGAGCTGGAAAGGAGAAACAAAGTTAGAAAGCTACGAGACAGACAAGCAATATAATTTCCTTAAACCCATAATCACTTCCGAAGCAAAGTTAATTAATTAAATAATATCTTATAAACGGATATCTTTGAGTGGTTGTTTACTTTTAACCTATTACTATTACTGTTACTATTCCATTGAGTTGAGTGTTCCTTAAGTTACATTGCCTTCACCTTAGAATTATGCATTTGTCATCATTTCATAACACCAAATGGGAAATTACAATCAGTAGATTTGGGGAAGGCTTATTGAAGTAGGGACATAAATCATAGATTATTTATAAGTATGAACTATTAATTAGTCTTAATTATAGATGATATTATCTAGCAATTAGTAGTAATTTGACCTACCAAAGTGAAATACTTAACCGAGGGACTTGGTACAAATTAAAATTTGCGTCCTTTATTGTTGAAGTAGCTAGCTGGTGGCTAATCATGTAGCTCTAACTATTTAGTTGATTAACTACAACAACAAACAAAAAGAATTCTATCCAACTCCAAGTGCTATTGCTTCTAGGGTCACCTGGAAATTATTTTGGATAAAGATGTGGCAAGGTCTAAGGCAGGTGCTAAATTGTAATTATAATTTATTGTGATACAAATCATCACAATCTATAGCACTAGGCTTGGAATTTTTGCATATTGATTTTGCCTTTCTTATCATAATCAAGTGATTCAAGACTAATGGCACACATGTGAGCAAAATTATACTATAAAGGAAAAGGTAGCTTCAATGTAAATCAAGATATTTAAATTTATTGTAGTTGTTTAGATTAATAAAATGTTTTTGTCAAATTTGTACAAAAAAAAAAAAGAGTTTTGTCAAACCATTATCTTAGCAGACACACAATATTAAATACTGTATTTTAGTTGAACTGCGGCAGAGCTCAGTCTTGATGTTTCTTCAAATAATAATTATTAAAATATGAATTATGTCTGCTAGTGACTATATATACTAGAAGTTTTACAGAGATTTGTATTCAACAGGTGCTTTATAAATTACACCCTATGTTTTTTTGTACAAATTATAATTACACCCTATGTAGTATTACTAGTCTGTGACAAGAAAAAAACATTTTAATGTAGCTATTTAATTAAATAATGAGGGAGCTACGCCGTCAGCCAAGGGTAGAGTCACAATTTTAAATATATTTATTAGCACAAGATGCTGTCTGATGAAACTAACAAACCATAAGCAGGTTCAGAGGGCAAGGGAAAAATAATTTAAAATTACAAATATTAATTTGGGATATTTTATACTACTTCCATTAACCTTTATATAATTTGAAAGCTTAATAAATTTAATCTCTCCCCCATTTTTAAAAAAAATAAAATAATATCTATGTCTCTCCTTTTATTGGCCAAAATTGATGAAATTAATTAAACGTGAAAAAGGTTGGAGAAAACAGAAAATAAAAGAGGTAGATGTTGATAATAAGAAATATAAGAAGCATTCAAAGCTTGCAATGAGTGGTGTAAATGGAAAGAGACATGAAGAAAGAGATGTGGCATCTTTAATCTAGTTATAATTAATAGTAAATTGATTATAGCTTAGCTTGCAAAAATCACAATTAGCCAACACTACTGCCTTTTTGGTTGATAATGTCTAAACTTTTAGGGCATTTCATTTAATTTAATTGATAACATCAACCACTGTATTTGCTTTCATCAACGTTAGCTCATTCATCTCTTTCCTAATGAAGTAATCAATCTATCTCAATCTTTATACACACACATTATACATTATTATTATTATATAATATATATACTTACAATTTATACCACGTGAAATACTATTAAGCGAGTGTGCTCATCATAGTGTCTTGACTCTTGATACTGTTACACTTCTCGTATTCCTCCGATAATGAAATAATAAAAGTTATTTTTACACATTTAGCTACTATACTATACACTCGAGTGTCCTCGTGAGCTTAACTCAGTTGGTATGAACAATGCATAAAATATATAAGGTTTGGGGTTCAAACTTCGACCACCACAAAAAAAATACAGTCGAGTACTCAAGCCGTGAAAAATATGAAAACTAGTGTATTTAAAGTGTTTTCTTTAATTTATATAGTATTAGAAATTATATAAGTGTTTTCCATTTTTTTCCACATACTTTTGTAGTTGAAGATATCATCCATGCATGAAAGGCTTCAAGGGAACAACATTGATGTTATGTTTGGTAAGATCAATGAATTAAGTAGAAGAAAAAGAAAAATTTAATGCACTTCAGTTCAATTCAAGTCTAATTATATGGCCGCCTTGCTTTCTTTCTTTTCAAATCACTCCTAACAAATACTATTGATTTGTTAGAGATGCCAGGCAACTAACTAATTCCAAGATAACACGACTACTATTTACTGCATTTTATTATCAAATTTAAACACAAAGTTGCTCTAATAAACAAACAAAAGCAAAATTGGTTTTTTGTCCAAAAAAAAAAGAAAAGTAAAATTGGTTTATTGATGCAATATTGGTTTATGAAAGGGACGCGGACCTTTCCTTGTGTAAGTTTTTTTGTTTTGAAATTTTTCCTTTTCTTTTATAAAAAAAAAATGGGGAAAGGATGATGATCAATCCAAGGTAGAGAAGATCTCCAAATTCAAAGATGAAGAACCATATATAGATGATGAAGATTTAAGAATAAGAACATTCGAGTCATTATAGATTAGTTATTTAAAAATAGGGGTATTTGTGTCATTATACTATATAATTTGAAGAATTAACAAGTAGAAAACCCAGTCAGCAATGATAGGTCATCAAATTTGTGTCATAACCCCAAGTTAATAGTTTAATTAACAAAAATATTAAAATCGTTATGTCATACATTATGATTGGATATAAGTTTTGTCAATATTAAAGACATTATCAATGAAATACATTTTTTTTTACATTTGATGTAAAACAAGAGCAGAGTGACATGTTGTCATGTAAATTGCTTTTTTATTAGATTACAAAGTCATATATATTGAGCTTAACTCTCCAACATAGACTATTAATTATGAATTTAAGGGTTAAGAGAAGAAGCCATTGTTGAGCTCGCACGATTAAGTGGTATCATTTTAAGGGTTAAAAAAACCTTACATAATATTTTATAGGAAGGTTTCACATATAAACAAGAAAATACAAATGATATGTGAGACAATGTGTCACATAAAAAAAATAAACGTTGAATACTACATAAGTGAAATGACTCGTATATTTAATATGTCTTAAGATTTGAAGTTAATGTGTGATGTAAAACTAACTTATTTGATCACTTAAAATTCAATATAATAATCCCGATAGTTCCACACTCTTTATTCATTAAATAGAAAAAACTTGATTTGATTATGTTTTGATGAATCAATAACATATTTTTTTTTATATAAGAGATGATGTTAGATGTAATGCTGTCTTAAAAAAATATATTCTTTGAATGAATTTATTTTTAATTTTTTTTATAATCATTTGTATTATTTTTGGTGGAAAAAAGTTTAAATAAGTTGGATTTTGGAATTCATCAAAGTTTGAGCAAGTCTCAAAACTTAAAAATCATGTTTACGAAAATACTTTATAAATCGCCTACTAAAGAGTTACTTACATTAATAACGAAAGTATGACTCAACATTTTGGAGGAGTCAACTGAATCTTTTGTATTATTTATGAACGTAGGAGAAAAATATTTAGTTTATATAAACTGTGTTATGAACTCATCTTGAATTCGTCTTAAAATTGACTAGCATTGTTACGAACTAGTCATCATGATGAATCATATATTTTTTTTTATTTTGACTAATTTATTAAACACTTCTTCTTTTTTGGTGGACAAAATATGGATATTCTTATTTATCATGTTCTTTTTAAATTCCCTTCTTTTTTGAAAACATTATCCTTCCTTCAAAGTAAAAATCATAGTAAGAGGAAATTCACACACAAACACAATACAATAAACTTATACTCCACAAAATACTAACATTTTGACTTTGAGTGAGAGAAAGAAAAAGGATTAAGAAGCTTAAAAAACTAACAAAGTGTCGTTTAGTTCATTCATAACGTTCCTCCAAAGATTCACCAAAAACAAAACCCTCTTTCTCTCTCTAAAATTTTAATTTTTCATTTTCAATTTTATTTAGTTTATTCACCTACTTCACTTTCTCTCTCTAAAACCTCTCTCACAAGCAAAACAACGCTATTTGTTTCTTTCTTTCACTGTTCCTTGTGAAAAAAATTGCTGAATCTGAACCATACCCATTTTCCATCTCCTTGATCTGCATCATTTTCATACTCATACACTTCAGATTCTCTACTTTTGAAGCTATGAAGGTAACAATGTAAGGTAAAGTTTTCACCTTTTTGCAATGGTGGCTGCCATTTCTGAAAACCCATTAACCTCTTCAAGGTCCGACATCAACAACAACAACAACAACAACAATGGTGTCTTACCCAGAAGAAAAGGTAGACAAATTTCTTCTAGGTACATGTCTCCTTCACCTTCATCTTCTTCAACAACTACTACAACAACAACATCTTCAACAACAACAACAACAACAGTGTCTTCTTCTTCATCTTCTTCAAGAAGATTTGCTTCACCACTTTTGTCACGTTCAACAAATTCATCATCTTCAACACCAGTTCCTGTTCCTAAACGTTCTCAATCTGTGGACCGTAGAAGACCTACTAGACCAACAACCCCAGTTCCAGAAGCAACTAAGCTTCTCGTAACTTCTACTAGGAGTTTGTCTGTTTCATTTCAAGGTGAGGCTTTTTCACTTCCTATTAGTAAGAGTAAAGCCAAAGCCGTCACGCCGGAGCGACGGAGGGTTACTCCTTCTGTTGCTGGAAAAGGAGATCAGGGTGAGAATTCTCGACCCTCGGATCAGCATAGATGGCCAGCACGGTCGAGACAGACTAACACGAACAATCACTTGTCAAGGAGTGTGGATTATGGTGGTGTTGGTGGTGGTGAAAAGAAAGTTGTACGTGCATTGCAACAATCAATGGTTATGGAGAGTGGTAGAAGAAGAGATTCTTTTGATGGATTAGGTGGTTTGAGTTTGGATTTAGGGAAAACTACTCAATTGAATGAACATTCTTTGAATTATGATGTTAATGCTTCTGATACTGATAGTGTTTCATCTGGTAGTAATTCAGGAGGAGGACATGATTCTTCTCTTGGTGTTCTTAAGGTTCCGAGGGAAAATCGTGGTATTGTTGTTTCTTCCAAGTTTTGGCAGGAAACTAATAGCCGGTTGCGACGGTTACAAGATCCTGGTTCACCTTTGTCAACTAGTCCTGCTTCAAGGATCAGTGTTCCATCTAAGAATTCTCAATTGAAAAGGTATAATAGTGATGGACCTATGATGTCGCCGAGAACAATGGCTTCTCCTATAAGGGGAAATGCGCGGCCTGCTTCGCCTAGTAAACTTTGGGCATCGGCTGCGTCTTCTCCATCCAGAGGGTTTTCTAGTCCTTCTAAGGTGAGAAGTGCGGTTGCTAGCACGATCAATAGTAATTCTGGTAGTTCCCCTTCGATTCTTAGCTTCTCTGCTGATGTGAGGAGAGGGAAGATAGGGGAAGATCGGATATTTGATGCGCATACCTTGAGGCTTCTTTATAATCGGTATGTGCAGTGGCGGTTCGTTAATGCTAGGGCTGATGCTACCTTTATGGTGCAGAAATTGAATGCAGAGGTATGGTTGAATTTGTATTCTGTCAAACCATGTTCGATATTATAGTTTTTGTTATTTGTTAGTGTCATGAATATCGCAATTGTTATTTTTTTCCGCCAGTAATTGTGCATTGCTTCGTTTTTTATAGTGTGCTTTATGGAATGGTTTAGGTTAGTGGGATGTTGTTTATTGTGCTTGCAAATTACTATTTTCCGCTCAGGGATTTAATGTCGAACAACATTAGAAATCCTGTGCTAGGAGTTTAGGCTGTAAGCTAAGGTCTCAGGGTGAATGGTGAATTTTGCTATCTGATTTTCAAGGAAATATGCTAGATTTTAGAGTGCAGATTGACAGAGATGATGCAACTCATTTTGCATTTATTGGATTCATCATCTTAATCTCGAATTATAGACAGTATTTCTCATTATCGTTTAATCTCTTCTAAGTGTTTGGAGATTTCAAAGTTTTCAACCGTCGCAAAGTGTCTTTGTAGTTGCAGATAATGCAGGCTCATTAGTAGATGATCTAGTCTAGACTGTAAATAATTATCAACAAGGAGTTCTCACAAATTCTCGCCTAATGATTTGTACTAATGTTTAAAATGTCTTCAGAGACCTTATATGACGTCTGTTCTGGTTTGTATTGAGTTAAGAATCTGACCAATGACACCAAGAAACTATCTTTGTTGGTAGTGGTCTAATTAGGAAGCTCTATAGTGAAAAGTTGTCATGTAGAAATTTGCAAGTAGCGTTGTGTGTTGTCCTATATTTGGCTCAAGTGTCTTAGAAACCGTTAGGAACCCAAGAATTAAATTGAGAAGAATGAACTATTTTATTGAAAAATTTGAGAAAAAATAAAAGAGAATAGGAGAGAAGTCTCTCCTCCAAGGGTTTCCCCTTAACAATAGAGTCACCACTCTATTCCCTCTATCTATGTATCCTTCTATTTATACATGTTATTACTGTAACTATCCAACTAGCTAGCTAACCAACTTCTCTATCAACTCTTAACTACTCTAGTTAGTAGTTACCCTTTATTCTATATCCTACCAGAAACAAGTAGGATTTTACAGTAAGCCAATTGAATGGAAATGGATGTAAGCTGATAGGAACCTGGTATTTTATTGATTTAGGGAAGAAATCCCCTGATTATACAATATATCGTAGAGCTTCTTCGAGGGTCTGTACGTTCGTATGCCAAAAGGGCTAAGGCCCCAACACTATCTCAAATCACAAGAGTCAATGCAGTCTTGGAGTCTCCTTTTCATCCCTTTCTATATCAATAACATAGTCTACCTCTCTAACTATCTCAATATCAACTGATTGTAATAACACACTCTAACTCCTTCCAACTAACAAACCTATCATAAACCTTCTATGTATGAGGACAAAATTATTATATGCAAAGATAAGGATTGTATTGAATGGCCATATACTTGAGTATATGCACAGAAAATCAAAGTAGTTGCTGGAAAGGTTTAAGTTTATCTCAAGTAGAAACCTTTGTTCTACAGCTTAACCTAATAACATGTTGACAACGAGTCTGGTGTCCATCAAAGTTGTCCCCATTTACGCTTTTCTACAATACTTTATAGGCTGTGGAGTTCTACTGGTCTTCTTAGTGACATTCAATAATTAAATGCTTTTATTTATGGGTTTTCACTTTTCACTATGCTGACAATGTTATTAAGTGTTCACTCATGTGTCACGGAATAATGTACTCCTACAATGTTTAGGATGACAGTGGCAACACTGTTGGCCGATAACAATACTTACACATGATAATGTACTATACACTAAAGCTAAACTAAATGATTTTATTGTGCCAGACACATTTGTGGAACGCATGGGTAACAATCTCAGAGCTTCGGCATTCAGTCATACTTAAAAGAATCAAGCTGGTATTACTGAGGCAAAAGTTGAAGCTCACTTCCATTCTAAAGGGACAGGTATGATTCAATAGTATTTCGCCAATATTTCTAGCATGTGTTACAAAGGATTCAGTGTTATTTTTAGATTAGAGTCATAATTGGAAATGCATTTGGACATTTGATCAGTATTAATTATTTTACATTTTACTATTATTATGTCACAATTGAAGTATATTGTGCTCTGTCATAGATTTCGTATTTGGAAGAATGGGCCCTTTTAGATAGAGATCACTCCAGTTCTGTACTGGGAGCAACTGAAGCTTTGAGGGCCAGTACTCTCCGTCTTCCGCTTGTTGAAAAAGCAACAGTATGTAGTGCAATTTTTGGATACTCCATACTAATTTAAAATAGTCTGTCAAATATTGAACTGTTATTTTTTTTATCAGGCCGATGTGCCAAATTTGAAGGATGCTTTGGGGTCCGCAGTTGATGTGATGCAAGCAATGGCATCCTCAATTTATTCTCTTTCGTCAAAGGTGAGTTTTTATAAGGTGCATGGTTCTTTTAATTTTGAAGCATCAATGAAGTGTTTAAAATTTATTGTCTGGACTTCTGCTCAAAAGTTGGGCATTTAAGTTAGAAGTAATACGTTCCTTGATTGGTTAAGATTTTGTCAAATCAAGTGAAGCCATTCTACCATTTATTGATTGTTATTATAATCCTTGGAAAAAGAGCCAAGATTAGCTTGTTAGTTTACCCATTACCCATTTCATTACCATTTAATAGATCATATTTATTGCCTTTTGAAATTATATTGAATAATAAATTAAAGAATTCTTATTTAGATTGATATTTGTGCAGAATCTTTTGTAAATGCAGAAAATTTAAAATCTTAAAGGATCAAAAGCTCATAATGATGGACTCACTATTGTCCACTGTCTTGATGTCATATAAACCAAGTGGTTGGCGTCAAGTGCTTCATGAGCTTCATTTAAATTCAAATTGATTTGGAGTACCAAGTTTGATCCTTGATTGGAACAATCCTTGGTTAGGTCTAACATACCTCCATGTCAAACTCCAAATTACGAGGGGCCCTTTCCCCCAAGAACTAGATGGTTATGTCAACAAAAAAAAACTCAACAATAAGATATTAAGCTGAAAATAATCAAACAAAAAGTATGAAAGATATCTTGGCTAGTAAGCGCATGATATCATTTATCAAGTAGAACATATTCTTACCTTATATGTGCTTAGCTTTGTCAGTCTATGGTCATAGCATGTGCACATTAAAAATTGGCGTCTTACCTCGTCTTTCTCATAGGGCTAAACAGCACTTGGGAGTTGTGACATTATTCTAAAAATATATATATATATATATATATATATATATATATATATATATATATATATATATATTTATATTGATTAACTGATACATATTTGACCTACCAAATATTTTTTTTAGCCGTGTGTATTTATGAAATACTTTTTTTAGCTGTGTATATACATATAGCGCACCACACCTTGTTCTTGTTTTTTTAAGCATTTGATGTGTTGCTAGGTTTCTTGTCAATCTCCACCTCATTTGCTTTTGAGCTCTAAATATTTAGTAGTGTCGATTCACACTACCCAAAGGAATGATCAAAATTCTAATGTAGCATAGTGATTGCATTGTAAAACCTGGATAGATTGTTTAAATTCTTTTGAAATGATTGATGTGTGGTTCCTTGAACTATCCCCTGAATCTGGGCTAAGATGCACAATATCCCACACATGGTTGTATGTGTGGGTTCATTTCTGCAGCCATCATAAATTTTATTATTTTTATTGTTTTGCCTTCTGTGGTCACCTTTTCAAATATATGATGAAAAGGAGCTGCATTTGTAACAACTCAGCTTATTAGGTGGGGTCAGTTTTGAAGGATCAATCAACACCATTTTGCTGCATTATACAAGAACCACCAAAACATTTTCTCACTATATGGACCATTTTACTTTATCAAAAAGCAAATTCAGTAAATCCAACTTATTATTAGGACTCCCTCCCCCATAGGAACCCTTGCTTAATTCTGGAAGAGTTGAAGACAACATTCCTCAAGGCCAAAAGCCAATTGCTTATTTAAGACCTGTTTGGATTGACTAATTTGAGCTTATCTACTGGCATAAGCACTTGTGAGACTTTGAGAGCTTATGAAAATAGGTTATGACATGTCCATTCGTTGTTTTTAGCTTATTTTCATAAGCTCTCCATCATAACTTATGAAAACAGTTTAAAACTTAAATGAAAGTAATTTGACTTTATTTTATCTTTCTTTTATAGAAATAGCTTTTACATAAGCACTTATATGATAAGCGCATTAAGCAATAAGCACTTAATTAAGCTTTTTATCCAAACAAGTTCTTTTAAGTTTCATACTAGGCCACTCATGGAATGGTTCATGCATAGAGAGAGAGAGGGGAAGCGGGGGTTGGGTTTGAGATGAGCAAATATTTACACTTCTATTCTATTAGTATATTGAAAACCATTCGTTTGTAGCAGGTGGAAGAAACTAACTGCTTGGTAGCGGAGATCCTAAAGGTAACATCAAAGGAAAGGTTTTTGCTTCAACAATGCAAGGATTTTTTGTCTTCCTTAGCAGCCATGCAGGTAATTAATCATGTTTGTCCGAAGCTTTCTTGTTCTAATTTTGACTACATCCTATTCTTATCTAAAAATATTGTGGCAGGTCAAGGATTGTAGCCTAAGAACGCATATGTTACAACTTTCTCGTGCACCAGCTTCTTAACAACAAACACGTGTGTAGAATTGATTTTATTTGACCTGACAGCTCTCACTCCTAATGCTAACACACTACTCTCCCAAGCCTTTTATTTAACACAAAAGAAGGTAATAAGAATGGAATGAAATGGAGAGTCAATAGCTGGTTTTTGTTTGCTGGTTTCTGAAACCTAGTGTGGTCTTGAATGTCTTGTGTGTAGTGTATCCCATGTGTCTGAATATTACAGTTTACAAAAGGAAAAAAAACAGCTTTTCTCTCTCTCACTAGATAGTTAGATTAATTAAGATGTATACAATTACCTTGTCATTTGAGGGAAAGCTGAGTGTCTGTCTGTGTATATATCAATATGTAATCAACTAATTATTGTTTAGTAGGTAGTTTGTTGCCTAGATCTTCATTTGAATCAATGGTGTATTATGCTCTATTAGTTTTAAATATCCATTTCTTTTATTCAACTGAAAAGAAAGTATAGTATAGTTTTCATCATAATCTAATCTAAATGTCTACTTCTATGTTGCAAGATTTCTTGTATGTAAAGCTTTTCTTGACACAATGAAATATCGACATTTAAAATCAGTAAAATACAATGATAGATATTTTCCCCCAACCTAAATACAGTTTAAAATAATGTGTAGATAGCTGTGTTACGTGAACTTCATTTGGTGATTAACTTAGATTACAAGCAATATGGTACAATGAATTTAAAGTGAGTGTATGTATTGTCATTGTCACTAAAATCAAACAATTCTAAGAATGAGGATTGTAACGTGCGAGTAAAAGGATCAAAGCCACGAATGTGGTCCAATCTTAGAGGCCCATTTCATGCTACTTTTGTGGTCCCATAACAGTGCCGTCTTCTTTAGGGCTAGTCCCATTTACAGTCCAAGATTCTGTGGCGGTAGCAAAAGAAATCCTCAGGCTGAATCACATGATTCTTTTTTAGGGAAAAAATACACATGATTCTATAAACTACTATAAACAAATAAGATTAATTATATTTTATAAAATAAGTTATTAAAAGTGTAAATGTGTTAAGTTTGATATGTAAAGGATTCTGACTTGAGTCAGTGTAAATGTGTAATACTATTGGATATACTATTAAAACGGAATCAGTAGTAAATTGCTTGCCTGCATTTTATTTTTTTTAAAGTGGGACACATGCATTTACCACTTTGGTAAAATTTGGTGAAACAGCCCATTCGTGACTACTGGAAAAAGTTAGCATTATTTGATTTGATTCAATGCCAACTCGAGTCAATGCCCGTGACATTATTGTATATACTTCCCATTCTTTGCTATGTCATGTTAAGTCGTAGAATTATCACTATTTTTAGTGAAATTTTCTCACTTGTATAATCTTCATGGGTATCTACGACTTGACATATGTACATTCACATTAGTAGCTATAGCGAACAAAAGAAGAGAAATTTACCAGTTGTGAAAAAACAAAATTCTAGCCAACACAAGGGAAACAGTTTTACCCGTTATGGGTAAATCAAGGTTTAGACTAGATAAGGGTAGACGAATATTTTGATACATAGTTGTAGTACATGAATATAGTGTAAGTGTTGAACACTTTGTATTATTAATGGGAAATATTTAAAACAATAAAAAAAGGTAAAGATAGTTTTTTTTAATATAAGGTAAAGATAGGCTGAGTTGCCCCCCTTTGTGACATGTAAAAAAATGAGTTTATAGAGAGGCTAGTAAATTGTAATATCATTGTTCAAGCTCATCGTTGTTAAATAATACTGTGTTGGCTTAAGTTTTTTTTATTTTTAAAGAGTGTGCGAGCAGTTTACTACCCTTTATTGGGTAAAGTTTACATAGATCCCACCAAAACATGTGCGCCCCTTCTAAATTTGATGTGACTTATGAATTTTAATCAACCAATTAATGAAAGAAAGTGCGTTGCAACTCTTGGTTATGGAACAAATTCCATGTTTTATTTGGTTAATTCATCATTATCGTTTGTTTACTAATAGTAGGAAACATCATATGCATATGACGGATCCATATTGTCGCGTATCTGTGGTGATTTAAAAACTTCGTTACATGACTGTCCATTGGCAACGGCGATTTGGATGAACATGTTTGACATCGAGATTAGGAACGTTTTCTTTCCTTGTTCTTGGACTTGATCAGTTGCTTAGGCTTAATATAGAGAACGAATTGGAACAAGAGAGTGATGTAGGTTGGTCTGCACTGCAGCATGGGCTACGGCATGTCATGGCCTTTGGTATTGGAGAAATAGAATCTTGCATGACAATTCTTTTAATGTATCCAATCAGACCGTGGCAGCATGTCATGGTGAAAGCTAAGATTTATGATGAAGGCTAGAAATTTGCTGGTGGCCACCGAACCATGATTGGATCAAATCTAACACAATGGTGTGGTGGTTTAATTAGAGATGAGAATGGCAATTGGATACGTGGCTTTTCCAAGTTCTCAGGATGTTTGTAGTTCTTATATTGTGTAACTTTCAGGGAGTTTTAGACTTTTAGCTTGGTCTTGCGGTTTTAAACGGGTAAAGCTGCATGTAGATTCAAAGGTTGCACATACCTTATATTTTTATCTAAAGAGGAATGTAGTGTTTAAGGTGCTAGATTGATGTGGCGGATAATCAAGTGTCTAGAATTGGATTGAGTAGTGAAAGTGTGTCACTCTAATATTTGTGGTGTCATGTTTGTAATTGTATTTATGTAACTACTCTAAAAGAAATTTTATTCTATTTATTTGTCCAAATAAATGGTATGACTAAAACTAGAAATTTTAGAGGAATATCAACAACAAAATATATTATAGCTACCAAAACCAAATTCACTGGTTATTGTAGAAAATTAGGTGGTCACAATTATTTACCATAATACTCTGAACAGAGCAATTTTCAATATATAAAGTTATGGGATATTAATTTCAAAATTAAGAATATATAAAGAAAAAAGGCATGAGATCATAAGAATAGTGTAAGGAGTTGGTTCCTTTGAGTTTGAGAATTAGCATAAACATAAGAACAATCTTCTCGTCTTGTTCTACTTGCCAACGTGGACGACTCCGATTCCTCGGACTCATGTGTCCCCGCACGTTGCTTTTTTGCTTGGTTGCACTTCCTTCTCACCACTCTAGAGTGTGACATCAACCCAGATTGTTCTTCTTCATTACAATTCTCTTCCATAATAAACTCTTGCTGTTGGTGATATTGATGATCAATTGAACTGCTCTCATGATCCACACCTAACAATTGATCAGGTAGTGCCGTCAACGCGCCGCCGTTACCTCTCAGCACTTGTTCAACACCAAGTTGACATAATTGCCACTTTCCAGTCCATAACAGCCCAACTGCTCCATTTACTGGATTTATAGTTCTCCCAACAGCTTCATACATAAGTGACTGGAACAAACCTGTAATATAATTGAATTAATACATGTTATATATAAAAGAAAGTTGGATCAACAAAAGTTTGATGCATTTGAATATTCTTTTGAACAAGATACATCAACTTTTGTTTATCCGAATACTATGACAATTTTATGACATACATGATCTTTGGTTGGGAGGAACAGGTGAAAGAAAAGACATGAGAGTGGCACGGCCGAAGAACTTGGTGACAAAGACAGTGGCGTTAGCCTGTGCTTGTGGGTTTTGTATCCACGTTAGACAATCTCGTAGCATGCAATCCTCACTGCATCCCTTTCTCAAAACTCGGCAACCGTTGCAACTCATTTTTATATATCTTCAATTTACTAGATGCATGAATCAACTAGATAGATAAACGTAACACTATATGGTCTTTGCAGTGCAGGTTTTAGTTAATCATGTGAAGAAAGGAAACTTAATTAAGCATAATATATGGTATTAGTATATATAGTGCTGAAAAGTAGGGTAGCACTTGGGTGATATAGAGTTGGGTGACATTGGTGACATTGACCAATTACAATATCACAATGCTTGTGTTTCTCTCTCTTTCACAAACATTGTGACATTGTAATTGGAAAGTAGGAGTGTGTGGGAATCATGCATCATCAACTAATCAACATTTGTTCATTTTTTTAATAATAGTACTAATATTATAGTGTATATATTCAAACCATGGTTAAGTTACAAATATTGGGTAGGGTCATGTTGTGGGGCTAATTAATCAGGATTCCCACGAAGTGGGTGCTCAGGGCTGCAACTCAGGTTCTCCGCAAATGTTGGGAATTTTTCCACACTTGACTTGGGGATAATTCCCTTCACATTTCTCTCCCACCATCAAATTTTACTTTATTCACTAATTTGGACCACCGTAAATGCATACTAACTTTATTTCTCATGAATTAGTTGTTAATTGTAATTTTGTGTCCTAATCTTTTTAGCTCCTACATAATTAACTTGAATGTGGATGTTTGAATTGATGGTAAATTTGATAAGATTATGGTGACACATATATATAATATAATAATGTGATCGCATGAAATTCAATATGTATTAACGTAGTTCGTCAATGTGCACCCAATATACTAATCAAACATTCGTGACTTCAAACATTATGTAAATAGTTTTTTATGATTTTTTTCTCCATAAAAAGAATTCATTTATATTTCAGACATTCTAATTAGCATTGATTCTTCTGTCATAAAAATAAGAGCAAATAAGCATTCGTTGTTGGTGTTTCTAATTTATTATATAGTACTCCACCTTATTTTTTGAATGGCATGCATACAATATTATTAGAAAGTAAATACTCATTATATACCTGTTGTTGCAATTTGTAGGAGTATTTTTTTTTTCCTAGAGGAGATTTATAAGGATATTTGTTTATCTTCATTTGAGCATTTTCCTATATATACGTTTCTGCACATAGCTAGCTAGTAATAGATAGGATTTATTTTATATTTCCATATACAAGGTTTAGATATAGGCATGACAACAAAACTCATACTCGTGGTTATCCGCCCGAACCAAACTCAATTTGACGGATTTTTTCCATTTTGATTGGGTTTGAGTATGAGTTTGGGTATTCCACGATTTCAAAACATGGGTATGAGACGGGTAGCGGGTATATAGGTACCCTCCCCAAACCCATACCCAAACCCGTCCGGAATGCAAAAAAATTATTTTAGGTTGACATGTCATGTTATTTTGTTTGATAACTGCCGTGTTATAAAAACTACCATTGATATTTAAAAGAGTAACTAAATCAATCGATCTAACAAATGTTATAGTGAACATATTTTTTTTTGGCTTCCACACCGGTTTCCGACCCACCAAAGGTGGGTGACTAATCCGGCTCGTGCGTAGAGGCATGCGCACTGGCCAAGCGTTGTTCCCCCTGGAAATCGAACTCGGTCGGTATTCCCCAGGTAATGTTATAGTGAACATATTGGATAATGCATTACAACATTTCTATAGCGGTTGCAAAAAACTTCTATTTTACATTAAAAAAAAATTAATGCGAGGACGGGGATGTGGCGGAGATACCCGAACCCGTCGGGGACAGGGATGGAGTTCAATTTCTCATCCCCGTTGATATGAGTAGGATAACAGTTGATATGAGTAGGATAACAGGTAAGTATATGAGAATCAAATATTGAGACGGAGAATATAAAACCCGTCCCCATCCTGCCCATTGTCATATCAATCTTTATTAGTTTCCATTTCAACCTTACTCTTTTTTTTTTTTTTTTTTTTCAAAATTTCAACC
>Ga0228711_1006660_pt1 | contig 17035 bp, 12 predicted proteins | sample MedpolnodulmetaG_2_FD_177996 | JGI IMG/M metagenome (GOLD analysis project Ga0228711, IMG submission 177996) | Root nodule microbial communities from Medicago polymorpha collected in Santa Monica, California, United States - brown nodules | ecosystem: Host-associated > Plants > Roots > Nodule...
GGAGGGATTTTCAAATTATTTTACTGTTTTACCCTTAAACTTAATTAAATAAAGAAACTACTTGATTTTACAATTTCAGAGACCAACCAATGACAAACACACATCTAAGCTGATTATTTTATCTTAAACTGGCTCATATATTTTTCACAACACAACATGAACCGGTGAATTAACATTAAAAAAAAAGATCAACAAACAATAATAAGTTGAATTAAAATAAGATAATAATAATAATAAGGTCGTTGACATCAATAAAGGAGTAGTAGAAGTGGTTTTAGATGTAACAAATAAGAGTTATAGATAATATAATAATAAAAGTTGTTACAAAAAAAAAATATAACAAAATAATAATGATAATTGTTATAAGAATAAGATAACCTAATAATAATAAATAATAATAAAAGTTGTTACAAGGTTAATATTGAGATTTGAAATTAATTTAAGGATAATTATGGCAATGCAATCAAATTTAAAAAGATTTGCTCCCCTCCCCTTCCCTTCCCTCCCCTTCTAAAAATTGAACCAAACACTTCAAATTAAAAATCTCTCCTCCCCTTCCCGCCCCTCCCCTCCAAAACTCTCGAACCAAACGAACCCATAGGATGGTTATGGGGTTACCAGCGGCATAAATATAGGATAATATTTTTGAAATTGTTACTAAACATTTTGAAGTGAAAAATATATTTTTCTCTATGTAATATATTTTTGTTTTTTTCTTATTATTTTTCATATAGTCTGTATTATTTTCTCATTAAAATTTTAGTCAAACATATATCGAATGTCTAGCTCCGCCTCTACTTAGATCTCATACGCATAGGTAGTGCACAATTTACAAATTATTACTATATATTCACAAGTATTGGATTCAATAAATCACATCATATCATATTTCATCTCACTACCAAAAAAAAAATCATATTTAATCTAATCTAAGATTTATTGATTCAAGAATAAAAACAAACCGATAGATAATACAAAACAGAGACAAGGATTCACCAGAACATCTTTGTCTCTTGTTTCTCTGTTCCTTAACAAATCCAAAAATGGTGAGAAACCCATTATCCAAAACTGCAAACAAATACCTAAGAAAATTTAGAAAATGGCCACACTCACCTTACAAAACATCATGGCATCACAATTTTGGTGAACAACAAGCCATACAAATTCTCAAAAACGCAACAAAACAAACGCAAACACAAACACAAACACAAAACAGCAACAACCCTTTTCTTCTTTCAACTCTCATTCACTCTTTCAAAGCTTATAACACTGACCCATCTCCAAAAGCTTACTTTTTTCTCATCAAAACCATAACCAACAACAACACTTCACATTTACATGAAATTCCTCATATTTTAAACCATCTTGAACACAATGAGAAATTTGAAACACCTGAGTTTATATTTATGTATCTTATTAGATTCTATGGTTTTAATGATAGGGTTCAAGATGCTGTTGAATTGTTTTTTAGAATTCCGAGGTTTAGATGCACACCAACTGTTTGTAGTTTGAATTTGTTGCTTTCATTGCTTTGTAGGAAGAGAGAGTGTTTGAGGATGGTTCCGGATATTTTGTTGAAGAGCCGGGGTTTGAAGATTCGTCTTGAGGAATCGAGTTTTTGGGTTTTGATTAAGGCGTTGTGTAGGATTAAGAGAGTTGATTATGCTATTAAGATGATGAATTGTATGGTGGAAGATGGTTATGGTTTGAATGATAAGATATGTTCTTTGATAATATCGTCGTTGTGTGAGCAAAACAATTTGACTAGTGTCGAGGCTTTGGTTGTTTGGGGAAATATGAGGAAACTAGGGTTTTGTCTGGGCGTAATGGATTGTACTAATATGATTAGGTTTTTGGTGAAGGAAGGGAAGGGTAAGGATGCTTTGGAGATTTTGAATCAGCTTAAGGAAGATGGAATTAAGCCTGATATTGTTTGTTATACTATTGTGTTGAGTGGAGTTGTTAAAGAAGGTGATTATGTGAAGTTAGATGAATTATTTGATGAAATGCTTGTATTAGGACTTGTTCCTGATGTTTATACTTACAATGTGTATATAAATGGTTTGTGTAAGCAGAGTAATTTTGATGAGGCACTTAAGATCGTTGTTTCAATGGAAAAATTAGGATGCAAACCAAATGTGGTTACTTATAATACTTTATTAGGTGCGTTGTGTATGAATGAAGATTTAGGTAAAGCAAAGAGGGTAATGATGGAGATGAGGTTGAATGGTGTTGAGCTAAACTTGCATACATATAGGATCATGCTTGATGGTTTGGTCAACAAAGGTGAGATTAGTGAAGCATGTGTTTTGTTGGAGGAAATGTTGGAGAAGTGTTTTTATCCTAGATCTTCAACATTTGATAGTATCATACTTCACATGTGCCAAAAGGGTTTGATTAGTGATGCACTTGTGTTGATGAATAAAATTGTTGAAAAAAGTTTTGATCCAGGAGCCAAGGTTTGGGAAGCACTGCTTCTTAACTCAGAATCTAAGGTTACCTATTCAGAAACCACATTTGTTGGATTGTTGAGCCCAAAATAATTTGTTATCGACTGGGCCAGGCCCATCTGAGCTTGACCTCTGCGCCACATATGCAAATGCGATATACGCGGAGCATAATCTTAGTGACAAAACGAGACACCTGATTTTGAAGTGTATTGGCTCTTATTCTTTAGAGTGTTTGGATGAGGGAATGTAATTTTTTGAAGGAATTGAAATGACTTGCACCTAAATACCTTGTTTGGACAAAATATTCTCTCTCTATCGCTTGAGCTTTCTCGAGCTTCTCTCTCTCCAGTAACACACTCTCCTACATCATTCATGCGTATGCTTCATTCTTTTATCTTCACTCTGATTTTACAAGTGATTCCTGTTTTATTCTTTTATTTTACTTCTTTGAGTATTTTGCTGTGATTCAGCTTTGTTTTTACTTGTTTTATTGTTTGAATTGATTTCATAATTTTCAATTGAAATTGAGCCTCAGCATGTTTGATTTGAAGGAACAGAGACACGGTTACGAATTTCGATCATATTGGATTTTCGTTTTTTCGAATTTTTGGATTATTTGAGTATTTAGTGTGGAACATGAATGAATTCACTTTGATTGATGTTCATTACTTCTGTGTGGATCATGAATGAATTCACTGAAGTTGCAGCTGCTTCTTCACCCATAGTGTACCCTCGTCATTAACTAAACTAGTAGTGTCATTTGTCATTGCCAGAGCTACTGTTTGCATGTTACCAAAGAAGCTACAATGTCAGTAGTGTAGGAAACATCATTTAAACTAAATTGAAACATATATACTCATAGAGCAATCACTTGAGGCTACTTTGGTTGAATTAAGAGCACAATCAGAACAGTTTTTAGCAGATATCTTAAGTACTTGGTGCTTGTAACTGTGAAGATAATTGTGTTTCTTGTGCTTGTAAAATTCTGCATATCTGGAAAAATGAGATGATTATCATGATATTATGAGCTTCTAAATTCATTTGTTGGTTGGTTAATGTCTAAGAAATTTTATGATTTTGGTACCTTGTTTGACAAACAAAATGTTTGTTTTGAAATGAGGTAAATAATTTAAGAAGAAATTAGCAGTTGGTTTTGAAGAAACTTCTGCCCCTGTTGTTCTTTCAGGTTTTGTAGTTACTTCTGCTAATGGCCTTGCAGTTTCTATGTCTTATGCTTTCTTCTTGGTTTTCTGTACATACACTCATAATTTAATGAGTAAGTTGCTACCTAAGCCTAGGCCTACTCTTCAGGGACAGGGTCCCCTGCTACTTGAAGCAGAGAAAGACAAGACAATGGAGTGGTTGTTGTTTTAGAGGAATGTGGAGATGAGGTGAAAGAGGGTGGTGATATAGCAACAGGAGAGATGAAAAAAGAAACAAAAGAGCTATCAGGAAAAAAATCAGAGATGAGGATAGGACTGTTATGAGAGTAGAAGATGCAAAAGGGATTCCTAGTGGAACAGTAAAGTGATCATGAATCATGATATTGGTCCAGTTGTTGAAAATATGGAAATAGCACAGGAAGACAATCTGGGTTTGGGGATTGATGGAGAAATGAGGAATAAAGCAGATTCACGAGTATGCTAGGAGATGGTTCAATCAGTCAAGAACCAATGATAGTAAGGACAGTGTCTGCAATGAGGTTTAAGTGTAAGATCATGTTTATGGTGTTTGGCTAAGTGCTACTAATCATGACTTTGTCCCTTGGATATGCTTATCTGAATATTATCATATGATTTAGGACACATTTTTGTCACTATCAGGCTATTTACTCTAGCTTCACGGTGCTTCTCTCTCCTCGTGGCGCTTCTCTTGTTCTCTTGGCTTTGATTACTTGCTTCAACTTTGTGCTACTCAATAAGCCACAGGAGACGTTCTCTGCGTCATGAACATGCCTCCAGTATGTATGGTTGCCCTTGATAATTTGTGTGTTCAACCCTAATGCTAATTGCAGTAACCTCGTAGTTGTTGTTTGGGTGTTTTCTCTTGCACATGTATATCATTTAAGAATCTGTTGTTGTAGAGTAGTCTACATGGTTGTTTGTCTTATTAGATTACAGTGTATCCATATAGAATTAAAAGCATAATGCTTATAGTTTAAATGGTTTCAACATTGTGCACAAACATTCGCCATCAAGTTTATTTTCAATACCTTTGCTTTTAAATTCTGTAAAGCATTTCCATTCAGTTGAAATTTTATGTGCAGAAAATTGGAATGTTTTTGAGGTGAGATGTTTAAAGATCATGCATGGAGTCAAATTTATGATAACATTTCGTTATCATTTCCCTATGAGAAGTGAGAAAGTAATAAGAGGCTTAATACAAAGTTGGGAGGAATAGGGATGGTAGTAGAGGTTTACTGAATTAGGACTCGAAGCCGTTACTAGCAGCCGATTAAAGGAATATGTAGTAAATAAACAGGTAAGTGAGGGAGTAAATAGAAATAGAAATAGCTGAATAGATAATTAATTGTATTGTAGTAACCAAGAGAGAATAAATATGGAACAAAAAAGGTTAAATTACAGATTTAGTCCCTTAACTTATTTTATAACTTATTGCAACGTTTAGGGTTGAAAACTAATCGAAATGACTAATATGACTAACAAAAGTGAAGTTAAACGGAACAAAAAATAATTATGGGACCAAACATAGTGAAGTTAAGGGTTTGATTAGGACTTAAACGATGCACTGAAGCTTGTTTGTTACTATTATGTATGTATTTACATTGTGTGTATTGTTGATTGTCATGGCCAAAGTAAAAAAAATGTTCATTTTGACTATTATTTGATAGAGGCAGGGAAGAACTTAAATTTCCTGTGTTATTAATGTATGAATTTCTGTGTTTTTGTGTTCAAGTTTACAATGGATCTGGTATGTGATTGACCATTTGATTATCTAATATGTATGTGTATACTGCATTGCATTACTGCTCTTGTTAGTATACATGTGTTTAATTTCTGTCATTTGCATTTTAAGATTGATACTTTGTTTTATTTGACTTGATACATCTTTATAATGCATACTTTGATTTCTCTTGACACATCTTTTGCTCTAAAAAATGCTGGTCCTCTGAATTATTATGCCTTTTCTAACTTCCTGATTTGATTTGTGCAGTTGACATTTGGAGGATGACAATTTGAGTTGGACTATAAAGCTATATTTGTTTATAAGACGTTTATTTTGGGAATCTTAATAGTTGTCCATAGATTATCCTTAAAAAAAAAAATATATCTATAGATTATAGTTGTGTATATACATTCATTAAAAAAAAGAAAGAGTAGAATAATTTTTTTTGAAAGAGAAAGAGAAAGAGTAGAATAATTTTATCGAGGATAGATTTGTTATATTTTATTTTATTTTATTATATTTCAGTCAAATCAGGGAAAAATAATATACACGTGTTTTATGTTTGTATATACTTACGATTGTTATATTACGCACTGTGTTTCTTTGTAAGTGTCGTTTGATTACAAATTTTGGTTTTACTACAAATTTTATGTGTAATTTTTTTCTTATAAGTTACATTTTTTATTATGAAAAAAATGCAATATTCATTTTTATATAATCTTGATGTAATTTTTTATATACAAAATTATTAAAATTTTAATTTAACTTTTCTTTGTGTTAAATGTATAATCTAAAAAATAAATTTTATGAAAAGAAAAATTAATTATTCTATTTAAATATTTACTTTAAATAATAGATGAAACTATAAAGAAATAAACTTGATAAATGAAGTGAATTCAATTACTTTTTTCATATACCCAAGAACATTTGGATGAGATGGCGAGGGATTACACATAATTTTTTGCAATCAGAGGTTTTGAGTTCGAATCCAAGATAGAGAATACAATATTGTTAAATCTATACTATATAGTTGTGTGTAGAGATCAAGGACGCCCATTTCACACAATATTTGTTTCTTTTCCAAACAACAAAATTTGCAAATACGTCATTTGACTCAAACAACACGTTTCATGGAATTCTAAATTCCTTAACGAAACACACTTTTATATTTGGTTAAAGATATCCAAAGTTAGCGAAATTGGATCATGTTTCGTTCCTGTAATTAGGGGTTATTTAAAAAATGCTCCTTGTATATGTTAATTCTGGCAATTTGTCCTTCCAAAATTTAATCACTTAAAAATTGGTCCCTCGACCCAGTTAATCAGTGCCACGTCACTGATTAGCTGATGTAACTTGCGAAAAGACCAAAATACCCCTGGCTTCATCTTCTTCCTTTTCCCTCTCAGTTTCCTTGCAGATTCGACTGCAACTCCCAGCAACACACACACGAACAGCAATCGAAGGAGGTTCTATCTCTGCTGCATATCGTCCACTTCAACAACCAATTTCATTTTCAATTTTCTACAGATGAATTCCGTAACTGCAACCAAACCCCATTCTGCAAACGCGCTCGATCTCTTCTTTTCTTGTCAATTAAAATTTGCAGCAACATAAAAATAAAAATAAAAACTGAACGTACTTTGTAATGGTTTGTGGTTGTCGTTGAAAAACAGTGATTTCATTTCCGGGGCAAGATTCATGGGTTTGGGTCCCTACACCTTTAAGAGGGGTTACTCATTGTTGTTGAGCTTAATAGAGTATGTTAATCATTCTGCAAAGGAATACCATGGGCTATGCAGGAGTGCAGTTAATACTATCCCAGGTGGTGGTGTTTTTGTGGAGGTTAATGATGCAAAAATTACTAGTGAGGGAAGCTTTAATTCAACTCAAAGAGGGGGTAATTGATTCGAACTGTGAAATAGACTTAGTTTTGTGAAGGATTTGTGTACCGATCTCAAAGGAAGATAAAGTGAAAAGGGCATGGTGTGGATGATGTTTGCTGGTGATGATGACAATAACAGTAACAATATCGAACAAGGCAAAGAACACGAGAAAGAAGAGGGAGAAAGAAGATGAAATCAAGGGCATTTTCGTCCTTTCATGTTTGTCTATGAAATCAGATGTTAATTAGTGACGTGGCAGTGATTAACCGGGATGAGAGACGAAATTTTAAATGATTAAACTTTGCAAAGGTAATTTGCCAGGATTAACGATTACAAGACCAATTTTTAAATGACCCCTAATTGTAGGGACGAAACACATATTAAAGCTTTTTTTTTTGGCTTAATTGGTCTTTTGGTTCCCTAAGTAATTTCCAGTTTACATTTTGGTCTCATAACTCGTAAAATTAACATTTTGGTCCTCTTGTTTTGCTCCGCTAGTCAACTTTTTATTTTTATCTCCTCTACGACTCTCTCTCTCTCTCTCTCTCTCTCTCTCTCTCCGATCTTAATATGTTCGTCTTGTCTTAAACCTGTGACTTCATTTGTACTGCAATTGACAAAGGCGAAGGAGAGGTTATGGGTTGGAGGTGGTGATTGATACTGGCTCGGCGAAGTTGGAAGAGGAAGAGGAGGGTGTTTGAAGAAAGAAAGAAGACGACGATGAAAGCGAGAGAAGTTAGGATGGTGGGTGGATGGATCAGAAAAGACGATTGGGAAGAAAGAGAAGAGGACGATAAAAAGAAAGAAGTTTCATTAGAAAAAGCCAATTATGCCCTGTAATTAAATGGAAATTATGAGTTTGACCCTAGTGTTGTATTTGTGTAAAAAATATGTGGCTAGTTATCATTTCTCTTTTTATTTTGATCATAAGGATTATAACATAGCACAAGTAGCGGAAAGTATAAAAATAAAGGAGTGTAAATGGTTGAAATCAAAGATAATAGATTTTGATTTTTCACAACAGTGTTGTTTTTTATTTCTTTTTTAGAATGTCAATAGTGGTGTCTTCACACAATAGCTTCTTCCACTAATCTTAGCACATCTTGACTCTAGATAAGTACTTTTAAAAAAAAAACACTACAAAGCATTTTGTGTGATATTTACATGTCATTATTTTAGAATACTGAATTTGGTATTCAGATAATTTATAATGTTTGAACAAATACAAGATAGCCATGACTTCAATAAATTTATATATATTATGCAAACCATATTGTCCTCTTCACTTATCTCATCTGCAACCATCCATGACTTCAATAAATTTATATATATTATGCAAACCATATTGTCCTCTTCACTTATCTCATCTGCAACCATCGTCGCCTAAACCATCTTCAGGTCATCGTCCTTCGTCGACAACGTATCTATCTGTCTATTTTCCTGTCTGTCTGTCTGTCTCTCTGTCTGTCTCTCTGTCTGTCTCTCTATCTATCTATCTATCTATCTATCTATCTATCTATCTATCTATCTATCTATCTATCTATCTATCTATCTATCTATCCATCTATCTATCCATCCATCTATCCATCCATCTATCTATCCATCCATCTATCTATCCATCCATCTATCTATCCATCGATCCATCTATCCATCTATCCATCTATCCATCTATCGATCTATCCATCTATCGATCTATCCATCTATCTATCTATCTATCTATCTATCTCTCTATCTGTCTATCTGTCTATCTGTCTATCTGTCTATCTGTCTATCTATCTGTCTGTCTATCTATCTATCTGTCTGTCTGTCTATCTATCTGTCTGTCTGTCTCTCTGTCTCTCTGTCTGTCTCTCTGTCTTTCTCTCTGTCTTTCTGTCTGTCTGTCTGTCTGTCTGTCTGTCTGTCTGTCTGTCTGTCTATCGATCCATCCATCCATCCATCCATCCATCCTCTGCAACACTCTCCGATCCTAATATGTTCGTCTTGTCCAAAACATGCGACTTCATTTGTAATACGATTGACAAAGGCGGATGAGACGTTATGGGTTGGAGGTGGTGATGGCAACATACAACAGCGAAGTCGGAAGAGGAAGAGGAGGGTCATTGTAGAAAGAAAGAGGACGACGATGAAAGAGAGATAAGTTAGACGGAGGGGGGATGGATCAAAGAAGACGCGTGTGAAGAAAGAGAAATGAGGAGGACGATAAAAAGAGAGAAGTTTCAGTAGAAAAAGCCAATTATGCCCTTGTAATTAAATGAAAATTATGAGTTTGAGCCTAGTGTTGTATTTGTGTAAAAAAATATGTGTATGATTATTATTTCTCTTTTTATTTTGGGTTCCTATCACAAGTAATATAACATAGCCCAAATTATGGAAAGTAAACAAATAAATGAATGTAAATGATTGAAATAAAAGATAATAGGTTTTAATTTTTCACATAAGTGGCATTTTTTATTTTTTAGAATGTCAACGGTGGGGTCTTCTTCGACTAATCTTAGCACATCTTGATTCTAGATAAATAATTTTAAAAAAACTACAAAGTATTTTGGATGATATTTACATGTCATTATTTTAGAATATTGAATTCGGTATACGAAGAATTTATAATGTCTGAAAAAATACAAAATAGTCGTGACTTCAATCAATTTGTATATATATTATGCAAACCACTTACTTTAATAATATGTGGTAATACACCCATCACCACCATCACCCCCTCCCAAAAAAATAAAAATATAAGAAAGATACATGTTAATACTCAACATTTGATCAATATAAAACCATAATCCTCTAATCATCAATCGTCATCTTTGTTAATCTCGTTAAGAATCGTGATTAATGCCACTATGAAAGCATAATCAACATTAGGATAAACAGTGATTACGAAATGGTCTTTATCAATTAAAATACTCATAATAGTGTGCTTTTTGTGCATCTGCATTAACAACAATATCACGAAAATTAGTTTTTGATTAGCATATTTAATTAAATGATAATCCAATCAAAGTAATTAATAAAACCAAATATACTCTTGTATATACTAAATGCTTTTTAATTACCTGTGCAACAATGTTGTTAGTATCACCTGCATAAATAATGCAAGATCGTTCCAACACCTACCTTTGACTTTAAAATCACAAAAATCTTCTTTGGTATTATCGGCTAGAAACACCTGTAATTTGGTCTTCAACTGCAATAGGGATGATCGTCTCAATGTAAATATAAGATCTGTGGAACTTGTGCTTTCTCCCCTGTAGGCTTCCCATCGATCATGCATTGTCACTATCTGCACCAATAATTCAACTTAATTGAATCATTAAGCAATACTTTATTGGAATAATTGAATCATTAAACAATATTTTATTGGTACTCCCTCCGTTTCTAAATATAAGCAAAATTCACTTTTTAGGTTCATTCGTTTAATGATGTATATGGTTCATAATATGGACCACATACATCATTAAATGAATGAACCTAAAAAGTCAATTTTGCTTATATTTAAAAACGGAGGGAGTATATATGAAGTATAATGAACAACACTTTATTGGTATAGATGAAGTATAATGGAAAATGAATTTTTAACAATAGATATTACTCTAACATATTTTATTTTATTTTTGGTTTTAATCAACCAATTATTTAAGGCAATAATAAAGTAAGGGTAAGAGAGAGTGTTGAAAAGAGAGTCTTGCTACATTTATTGAAATTCATACACTAAGACTCCATTGAACAAAACTATATATATTTTCTAGTTTATAGTGAATAACTTATATATGAGCTCGTACGAGTAAAATAGATCATATTTCTTTTCTAAAAGATTACTAAAATTAATCATCAATTAAAATATAAGTGCATAATTTTTAACTTACAAACTTCTATATAAAGAGTTTCAAGTTACGAAATATATAATTGTACAACACATACAGTTTTTCATATTAAATATTATTTAGATGTAATAAAGTTACATATTATCTAAAAATAAAGTGCAACATGCATTCAAGTGAGTCCACACTCGGATTTCCTATTAGTTATTTAAAAAAAATCATATATATAGAAAAATTTATCACAAAATTAAGATATTGAGCATTATTATTAAAATAAAAATCTAAAAGCAAATTAGTTTCTAAATAAAGTTGAACGTACCTTGCGACGTAAGGTGGTTATGGGGTTACCAGCGGCATCAGCCAGACACGGCGGTCACGGAGGGTTAGGAGAGAACCTTTCACTTTGAACACGATGTTGCCATTTACATCTTTAACGCTGAAGTTGTCTGCCATGGTCATTACCTTTTTCACGACCGCCAAATCCACCGGATACGGAGCACAATATTGAGAGCCAAATATGGTGGTGGTGGGTGCCGGCATCGGTGTGGTTGATAAGGATAAGCCATGATGACGATTATAGGTCTTCAAAATTGTCTTTGTGATGAGATAAGATTCTTGTTTTGTTCTTTTTGGTTAATGTATGTGAGAATGAATAATGGGATTGAGAATGAATCTTTTTATACAGTAATGGTTTGATTAAAATTTAGCATGAATAAAAATAAGTTACAAAACATGATGAAGATTACCAGGAAGGTGCTTTGGTGTAAATTAGCTGTGTATATATTATTGTTCATATTTTTTATGGATTAAGATTTTTTTGACAGATCTTATGGTGTAAGATATTGTCATTTTTTGGTCAATGTTTTTGGGCGTGTGTATAAAATAAACTAGCGATAGAGATTGAAGTGACGATGATGACTAGAAGAAACAGAAATGGTTGACAAGTTATAATTAAGACTTAATTACATTTTTGGTCTTGCATTTTGACCAGCTCACGAAAATGGTCATGCCTCTTTTAAATCAAACAAAACCGTCCTAAACTATCATGTTTTTTTGCAGTTTTAGTCCTAACTCCTATTTTTCAACTCCAGAAACACAGAGAAATGACACTTTTAGGCAGTTTTAGACCTACCCTTATGCTCAACCATGAAATAAACAAGGAATAAATCATGTGGGTACAAGGAATCTACTCTATTCAGCACACTAACAAAAAAAACCTAATTTGAAACATATCTTAGAAATTAGGTTTTTTTTTGCTTAGTGTGATGAATAAAGTGGATTCCTTGTATTCACATGCTTTATTTCTTGTTTATTTCATGGTTGAGCATAGGGGGTAGGTCTAAACCTTCCATTTCTCTGTGTTTCTGGAGTTGAAAATAGGAGGTAGGACTAAAACTGCAAAAAACATATAGTTTAGGGACGGTTTTGTTCGATTTGAAAGAGGCATGACCATTTTCGTAAGCTGGTCAAAATGCGAGGACCAAAAGTGTAATTAAGCCTATAATTAACTAGACTTGTTTGGCACATTGTTATCTAGTCCCACCTTGTTGTTGGATTCTATATTTAATAAAATTAGTTTTGTTTTCTTGAAGGAAAAAAAAATTGTTTGTTTGTTTATCAACCTAAAAAAAAAATCAACCAAAAATTAGTTGTTTATTAAAAAAATACTGTAATTAATTAGTCTGAATTTCAATTTTGACCCAAATATTGTGATTGTGCTGTTTGATTCCAATTTAATCCCTAAAAATTGATTTTTGTTTTTTAGGGGACAATCGATGTTTGTTATTTTGTGTGTTTGTGATCATGTAATACTTGCTCCAAATTATTAAATTTTGTTAAGAGTCTCACGTCGGAATGGATATGGTCATATCAAATCTATAGATTATATTTGTGTATATACATTCATTAAAAAAAAAGAGTAGAATAATATTTTTTTTTGAAAGAGAAAGAGAAAGAGTAGAATAATATTTATCGATCGATACATTTGTTATATTTTATTTTATTATATTACAGTCAAAACCAGGGAAAAATAATATACACGTGTTTTATGTTTGTATATACTTACGATTGTTATATTACGCACTCTGTTTCTTTGTAAGTGTCGTTTGAGTAGAATTTTTGGTTTTACTGCAAATCTTATGTGTAATTTTTTTTTCTCTTACAAGTTACATTTTTTATTATGAAAAATATGCAATATTCATTTTTATATAATCTTGATGTAATTTTTTATATACAAAATTATTAAAATATTAATTAACTTTTTTTGTGTTAAATGTACAATCTGAAGAAAAAAAAATTAACAAAAGAAAAATTAATTATTCTATTTAAATATTTACTTTAAATAATAAATGAAATTATGAAGGAATAAACTTCATAAATGGAGTGAATTCAATTGCTTTTTCCTAACATCCAAAAACTCATGGGTGAGATGGTGAGGGATCACTCATAAGATTTATGTAAGCTAAATCTATATAGTTGTGTGTAAAGGTCGAGGATGTCCATTTCACACAACATTTTTTTTTTCTTTTCCAAACAACAAAATTTGCAAATGAAAATACTTCAATTGACTCAAAAAACATGTTTCATGAAATTCTAAATTCCTTATTGAAACACACTTTTATATTTGGTTAAAGATCTCTACAGTTAACGAAATTGGATCATCTTCTCCTTTTATTTCAATCATATCTCAATTCTCATTTTTCTAATCCAATACAGTAGAAACTCTTTAAATTAATACTCGGTAAATTAATAAACTCTCTAAAATAATAAATTTGCCCAGTCCCGACTTGGGCCAATGTAAAAAATTGAAAAATTCAATAAAATAATAAGATAATAATTTTTCGGGAGATCCCTTTATAATTTTCGGTCCCAAGAAAATCATAAATTAATAATTCATAGAAACTGAAAAAAATATATTACACTCTATTGAAATATGATTCAATAGTTGTCTGTTTTCCTTTAAAGTTCAAGTCTTTTGGAGCTCATCTCTAACTTTTCTTATTGCATCAAATAGCTTAGGTGTTGTATTTTTGTATTGTATTTTTCCAATGCATATGAACACAATAGTTATTAATTTACGTTGAGTCCCAAGGTTCGCTGCAACGTAATTCTAAGAGGCATAGACTAATTTGCCTTTTTGTTTAGTATCTACTGTATAATTACTTAAAAACTCTTTAAATTAATAATAATTAATTTATCGATAAATTAATAACTCTCTAAATTAATAAATTTCTTCGGTCCTGATATTATTAATTTATAGAGATTCTACTGTAATTGTATAACTCTCCTTAAAGATGCATGAGATTAATGCAACACGAACAACATGAAAGAAAAAACACAAAAGAATCCAAATCCATACTTAACAAAGTAGAGACCTCCCCCCCTCCAAAAAATCAAAAGCAAAGTAGAGACGTGAAGTCTTCAACCTCAATATGGAAAACATAACCGCCAATTGTTCTCTATCATGTTTTTTCCTTCTTCTTGATTTATCATTAAGTATATGTTGGAACACCAGTGAATTTGAGTGGAAGTTGGAAAGAATAAACACATGTCCCTTAGAACTAGTGTTGGTATAATTGAAAAATGTCCCACATTGGAGAGACATACCTCTAGTAAGTGTTTATATAAGTGGGGGGTGACCTCCAAAGGTGTGCCCTTGGGGTACTCACTTTTGCGAACATATGATCGCTTATGAATATATATGAATATATATCATATGCGCGACGCCGCCGCCATCCGGCTAGGCTTCGGTCAAAAAGAAATATATTTTTTTATCACTTGAAAATGTTAAATTAATTTTTTGTTAATTTAATCATTATCTGAAAACGCTTTCGTAGCAAATATATAAGTGGGGGGTGACCTCTAAGAATGTGCCCTAGGGGTATCCACTTTTGCGAACAGGTGATCGCTTACGAATATATATATTTACGAGTTACATATTTTTGCAACTAAACAAATAAACATGTTCTATGCAAATTTACACTCTAACTGTTCTATGCAAATGTTCACTATTCCCTCTTTTTTGTAATCTGGTTTCGCGCCCGTACGCGGGTTCGCTGGGTTGTGCTTGTGAATAGATTACAGTTGATCCACTTGGACTGTTTTTCACGATGTATTTCTGTTTGGTTATTCCTGAATCAGGTTTTATGTCCCCCAATCTGTGTATTTTTTCTTTTTATTTAATATATTTTCTTTTAGCTTAAAAAAAAAATGTACATTTTTGTTCAAATAGTTTACCGGTGAGAATAACACTCACAGGACTGACTGAACAATATAACTCTATAGTCTTATGTTATTTAATATTGCAAAGTCCCTATCTGAATTATTTACATTAATATGACTATGCATGTGAATGGATTGTTGGTGTTGCTGCCAATGTGTTTGCAGAGATTATGGCAATCCTGCAAGGTCTTGAGATCACTTGGAATCTTGGATCTTTCTTTTTCGTCCTCGTTTTCCACTTCTTCGTTGCATCTGCAAGTGTACTATTGTAGTTTGAAGTTATCACATATCTGGCATCTGCAATTACCTCAACTACTATGGCTTTGTATTTAAGGACCACATAAACTAGACAAGTCTACATCAACCTTATAAGATATGAAAGTGGAATTCATTGCAAGCATGAAAGAAAAGTGATTTTCAGTTGAGGAAGTTTAAAATTTAAGAATTAATCAAAATGATTTTACATAAAACTTGGTAATATAATCAGCAGAATTTACTCGGTTGTGGCATGTGAGCTGTAACATATACTAACATATGTTGCAGATCTGATTACGAAGAGGTTGTTGTGACTTTGATCCAATTGATTTGCCGATTGAAATAAGTCTCTTAGCAGGTCAGTTGAATCGAGTATAAAAGCATATCTTCAAACACTTTTCCAGAAATTTCATCACTTGTTATTATGTTATTTTACGCCGTTTAATTATGTTGTGTATCCATTTTTTTTAAAATTTTTTCTATGTCATTCACCATAAAAACCCTCCAAAAATCAAACTTAAACATAGCATGGGTCTGTTCGGATTATACAATCCAAAAATGCTCTAAGAGTTTCAAATAATATAATCGGAAAGCTTTCAGACTGTGTGGACTGTGATGTTACACCCAATGTTTGGACAGTTTGTGGTATGTTTAATACATTTTTGGTCAGTTTATGTATTGTAAACATTTCCTTTGACTGTAGTTATAGTCTAGGTTAGTTTATGACTTTAAATAGCTTTGCATGCTTCAACATATTCATTCATTCTTCATTTCTCATCTTTTCTTACTTTTCCCTTCTCTCTTTTTAGTTAGAAGTGTTTATGACATCACAGTCATGATGAGTCAATAATTAGTGTTTTTAATATAATATTTGTGTCCGTTTTATTTATATTTGAGTTTATTTTATTTAAGTTTATTTCCTTTTTAGAATTATTTTACTTCAATTGCAAGTTATTTAATTTCAGTAACAAATATTCTAAAGATTGAGTCTTAGAGCAAAGGAAAGAGATTTGGAGCTGATTCGGGTTGAAAATACGAAGATTCGGTGCAAAAATATAACATCCCCCAAGTCAGAGACTTGGCATGGCCCGTGCCACCAGCCACACGGCCGTGCCAGTTGATGTAAGATTTTTTACATGTCATAAAACTATTTACACGTAAGTATAATAGGATCGTGTCCGCAGGGAGTTGCGTATTTCATAAGCGTTTTCACAATATTCATCACGTTCAGTGTTTGAGTATAAATTGTTTGTTTGTGTAAAACTATTGTTCTATTCGACATATAAGTAAAACGAGAAGAGATAGGGCTATTTTGCTTGGGGTCAGAGACATCAACCAAGCATAACAGCTGCAATCTCTCGTCCAAGTAACGGATTCTAGCTTATTAAACGATATTATCACAATCACTCGACAATATCATTCGTGTCCAAATGATATCGTTATTTCTAAGGGATCGTTTAAACATCGATTTCCCAAACATTTAAACGATCACAAA
>Ga0228711_1006662_pt1 | contig 17033 bp, 2 predicted proteins | sample MedpolnodulmetaG_2_FD_177996 | JGI IMG/M metagenome (GOLD analysis project Ga0228711, IMG submission 177996) | Root nodule microbial communities from Medicago polymorpha collected in Santa Monica, California, United States - brown nodules | ecosystem: Host-associated > Plants > Roots > Nodule...
CCATGAAAGTGGTTGAACTTCCTTAGTACAACAATCAATGATTCAAACTAAAACCAGGCAAGCCATATCTTTACTATTTCCACATTAGCCCTAAGTTTTATTTGAGGGAGCTTCCATTAAAATTTATCCTGCCTCACGATTAAGTGGTAAACTTGTTTGTGGAAGTCGTTGCATCCCCACCTAAACAAGTAACTCCACCTTTGATTGCATGATGTTGTGGCTGATATTGAAATATGACAAAAAACTATCTATGCTAATTTTGCTATCAACTATTCACCAATGTCAACTAGAGAGTATAATGGTAAGAGACAGAGTTTCTGTAAGAGGGTCTCCATTTATTTGGGAAAACATTCATATTTATTTCATTCAACAGTTATGCCTAGACAAAACATGCGATGAAACAATTTTCTTACATGTTTTTCGCTGACATTTTTGTAAATCTAATGGCAAGGGCTTGCTGTTTTCCTTCAGCCATGATGGCCTGAAATGAGAAAAATACATGATACAAAGAAAATTAATATAAATTCACTAGAAAATGCTCACTTTTTGTTGTATTTTTGAGATATTAAATATTTCAAAAGTTTTTCTTATTACTAGAAAACAATTTAAATTAAAATTATTACTTTATTCCTATTTGTTGACTAGTTCCAATATCTCCTTAAATATCTCCATGACTCCTCATTATTAAGAGATACTCATTTTATTCCTTTTGACCACATGCTCCTATTACTATGGTTAGTCAAAGGTTAGTGACACATAAGTAACGGTTTTCCTTAGCCCATGATAATGGACATTATTTTGCTATATATTTACACACACATGTAAGGAATAAAGGTCATGGCAGTACAGAAAAATATAATAGCACACACCACACATATATATACTCTCTCATTTGTCATATGTTTCTATGTACACACCATTATTTTCTCTCATAAAAAATTCTAAGTTTCTAGGTTACATCTCCAGTTATCTTTGAGATACATTCGAGCTGTTCTGACACCTCCGGCTATGATTCTTACCGGGGAAGACCTGTTGTATCCTGGGAGGATATGCGCTAATGAGGCAGATAAAATCCTCAAGGACAGTGACCATGTCACGCCTCAGGTTACGTAACAATGTGTGTTAGTTTTGCACGTTTCCACTAACTTCATTTGTGAAGATTTTGATGGAGTTGTCGGCAACCAAATTCGATAAGTTCCTTGTGCTTTATTTTACTTTATTATTAGTCGTATTTATTTGTAATGATATTTCTCTTTAAATTCTTATATGTGATAATTTCCACTCTAATTTTACAACACTTTTTGTGTATTACAAACAATCTACAAAACACAATGACATGCTGTTCTCACTTCCTCATCCAGAACACCCCCAGGAGATGCAAGACCAGGACACATTATGTTTGCACCCTCCAAAACAAATCTTATTGCACCACGGTCGACCTGTAATTTCTTGATTATATCTGGATCTGGAAAATTAAAAACAGTAGTACAGTGTTCGCAAGCAATAAAAGAAAGGCCAACTGCAGAGCATAATGTCTACGCGTGAGCCTAGAAACTCCTTCCATGTTTTATAAGTGCTTTCGGTCAAAGCATAGAGAGGAAATGATAATTGATAAATTACTGAAACTTCCTACATTTTTTAAAAGAGGGTGAATGTGGATCGTAATGACCAAAGTAAGAAAATGGAACCGCCAAGGCAATAACAGTGGTTTATCTGCCCCACCTCCATGTCTCTCCCTATATCAAGGTTCTCTATAATGTGGGGTAAAAATACTACCAGAAGAACACATATATTATCTTGATTAAAAGGTTTGAGAAGTACAAATAGGGGCAAGTCAAGAAAGTTTTCTCAATTCTCAAAGGATCAGATCACAAATAGATGAAGAACCGTATGATCTTTATGTTCTCTCTTGTTGAAGACATAGGGAGCAGAATGAGATTAATATTTCACTATATGTTGAAGACAGTATCTGAATTCCATCACTATGCTTTAGTGAAAGATGCATATATATAAAGTAAAAGAGGCTAGCTTAATTCACTCTGTGCCGTGAAAATTATACCAATCAGAATATTGATGCTGCTCAACCTTAAAGCCCTTTTGTATGAACAGTACAGTCAACTATTGTTTCTCAACATTAGTATGTATACTCTACACAGTTTCTAGAAAAGTTTCTCACTAGCCTAGCAACTATTGTTTTTCCCTATAATACATTTCAACATCCTATTCAGTATTCACCATATGTGTTCAACACAGGCCAGCTGCATCCTATAAGTTGTTTATATCCGTATATGCATTACTCAAAACAGTGAAATATTCATTATTGATGACTTGTTCCCCTCCAAGATGAAAGAATATTACAAACAAGTTAAAAATTGCAAGAAATATGAACTTTACATTGATGGAGAAGTCGCAAGGTAGGCATGTACGGACCATCACGAAGGCTAAAAAACAGATTGAGATGGTTCTGACTACAAAAACAACGGAAAAAACAAATAGTTAGAAGCTATAAAACGTATGATGCTCGAAAACCTCAAAGCAAATAGAATTACAACTCCCAAACGAACCATTTAGCAACCATAAGAGGGGACTTGGGAAGTATATCATCCAACACTTGTTCAAGTCCTGGATACTGCAGTTTAGTGATTTAGGTTGATTAATAGTCACATAGTTAACAAAAATTCACGTGCAATAGAAAAGATGCATATTTTGGTGAATTAACGCGTGTTTGGATAAAATTGTCTGAATCACTTGGGCCATCGTGGTTTCGGCAAAAGCAACATTTTGAAGCTTCAACAAAATCACGGCACCAAACCCACATACAATTAGTGATATCTAAGGACAACAAAAAACCAACCCAAAAAAAAAGTGACATCACTTCATCTGCAATACTTAAAAGATTAAAATTAATTTTGAATGAATTGGTTTTGTAAAAGTGATTTGTGTTTGAGAATCAAAAGCTAAAAATTCTTCCTTAAAAGAAAAAGCTAAAAATTCTAGCTTAAGTAGAATGAATTATGGATGCAAAATCAATTCAGCTCAAAATATGTAAATCAATGGTTGCAACGGTTTTACAAAATATGTAACCATGTAAGAATTATGGAGAATTAAATATGTAATTTATATGGCTATACATTTAATGTAATTTATTTGGCTACATGTCAAAGGCATTGTAGAGGTTTCTTTTGAGATACTATCAATTACTCTTAGAAAAATGCTTCTTGATAGCACTACATCAAGAAAAAAGCAACTAAATAATTAACAATATAAATAAATTCTAAGGGAAATACTTCATCCGTCATAAATGATAAGAAAAAAAAAATCATTTTCTTTATCCCAAATTATAAGCAAAAAAGACCAACTTTTATCATATTTAATTATGTTATTTCAAAAAACCATATTTTTCAGAGAGAAATTAAATGCACATTGTATTCATTTTGCTCTCCTTTTCATTTTCAATGAAAATTGTTTAAGATCACACTTATTAAGAAAACTAAAACAAAAGAACTTAGAGTCTAACTTTTTTTGTTTCATTTAGAATAAGTTTTATGAGAAGATGTAAAAACAATTTTAATTGGTTATGAAGAAAATGGAATGTAATTTACATTTAATATCATGAGAATAAATAAAAGTTTTTATTGAAAAATATGATTTTTTTTTTTAAAACATGATTACATAGAATAAAAATTTGTGTTTTTTGGTAGTAGTATACATTGTTCTAAATTTCCGCTTTATTTTTCTCAGCCTGCATACCGAGATTAAATGGAAACAATTTTCAAGGCAATCAATCAAGAAGCTTGTTGTTTTAGTTGTTATTATATACATTATTAATATGATGTGATAACATACATATAATAACAATTAAAAAGACAAGCTTCATGATTGCCTTGAAAATGGTTTCCATTTAAATCTTGGTATGGAGGATGAGAAAAGTAAAGCTGAAATTTAGAACAATGTGTACTATCCCCCCGTTTCACAGTGAGTGTCATTTAAGAATTTGATACACAGATTAAGAAATGAAATGAAATGAAATAATCACTAGACATAACATTTTTACTAAACTGTCCTTACTTTATAAGAAAAAATACAAACTTAAAGTTGTATTGAAAATCGTGTGAGAGAAAAGTTGGAGTATTTATTGAGGGTAGAGTTGAAAGAAAAAAATTAAAGTTGTATTGAAAATGTAAAGTGACATTCATTTTGAAACAAATTTTTTTTGGCTAAAGTGACACTCTTTGTGAAACGGAGAGTACTTATTTATAGTGAAAGAGATTGAATGGATAATAGGGTGGAAAGAGTTTTTCCAACACAAAAAGCACAAGAATAGAAAGCTATGTTGGTAAGACACACACTTTGTCCCGCAAGAGGATAAAAGATAAGATAATTTTAGGAGTTATTGAAAAAATCTGTGAAGTGTGGACAAAAATTAGGTAGTTATTACTATTTGAAGGTTAATCCTTTCAAGATTTTGTTTTTTTTAAAATAATTACAAGATATTCAAATTCACTGCTTTTGGTTATGCTCGTGTAAATAAATAGAAGAAAAACCAAAAAACATCAAAATCAATACATTCATTAATTAATGTAACTTTTTGAATATTTTTACAAATATACCCTCATAGAAAATTGTGAAACATTAAATACACCCACTAATATTAAAAATACAAGTATAGTATTAAATAAGGGATAAAAAAGTTTTTTAAGCAATAACTACACCTTAAAAACTGTGATATTTTTTTTATAAATAAGACCAATTTTTTTTTGAAAATTTTCTTATATATAAGACCGGAGTAAGTAGTAAGTCTTAGAATAGTAGCTATTTATGGAAAACCAATGCCTTCTGATAATTGGCTGTTGTCATATGTTTGGCAATGCTAATATTATCTAGGATACGGAGGGGTCAAGATCCTCTCCATTTCCTAAATAAATGGAGATTGTCAATTACTATAGTTTTGAAGTAAATATGTGATATTAATTTTTTCAATTCTTGAAATATGTGCATTAATATCACATATTTACTTCAAAACTATAGTAATTGACAATCTCCATTTATTTAGGAAATGAAGAGGATCTTCAACCGATTGGTTTCTACAATTTCATTGATGTTGTGTATATGGTCAACATGATTACGCTCTCTTAATCTCTTTAATGGACAAAGTTTATAAGTTAGTATTTTAACTATCTCAATATGATTTTAGATTTCTTTTATCAATATTTTTTTAGTCTCTTTATGTTTTTGATTTCAAATTTAGGAAGCTATTGAATTAGTTGCAGAGTCGACATATCATCAAGAACTAAACTTGAGTTAACCATGAGAAGGCATACATCAACAAGTTGTCAAATAAAATTCAATTAAGATAGTAGTAGTAGCCTTTTGGTAGTGTTAAGACTCAAACCTAATATCGATGGTCACAAGAAATGCTGAATTGTAACTTACAAGTAGTTGAAACACATGACATGGATGTGATATACCTAACACAATACTAGAAATTTTAAATAAAAATGGAAAACAAGAGAAAAATTTGCATAAGAGCGGCAAGTTTATTTTTCTCAACAACAAGAAAGATCAAATGGCAGCACCATCTTTGAATAAACTTTGTATTTGTCAACACCCACAGTCACAGTGTATTCCACAAGTTAAATAAAATCTACATAAATATCTAAGACGGCAATTTCTGTATCAAAATTCCTTTCTTCACTGTTTACATGAGTATAATAAAACAAACTACGAGGTTCACTTATGATCCCTACAATCTGGATCAAGTTCCAGAAAACAGGACTGCATCCCTAAGTTGGCATTGCGGCTCTTGCAAGTTGCAACATCTTCAATCAAATCGCTCCATCTACAATATAGAATAAAATAAAGATAATGACGCTATATTAAAAATCAGTGGTAAGCCCAATAAGTTATACTATCCAGATAAACAAAAGAGATAAGAATAGCCGTGATGGTAGCACATCAAATAAGTGAAAAACATACATATGTCCACTGTGTATACTTATTTAATAAGGACATGAATACGAAGGAAATCCTATATCAATCAATACCTTCCAAAGACCATCATTGAGATAATGCAAGTTGTCAACCCCAATTCCCTTGTTGATTGCTTTTCTGAAACCATGAAAGTGGTTGAACTTCCTTAGTACAACAATCAATGATTCAAACTAAAACCAGGCAAGCCATATCTTTACTATTTCCACATTAGCCCTAAGTTTTATTTGAGGGAGCTTCCATTAAAATTTATACTGCCTCACGATTAAGTGGTAAACTTGTTTGTGGAAGTCGTTGCATCCCCACCTAAACAAGTAACTGCACCTTTGAATGCATGATATTGTGGCTGATATTGAAATATGACAAAAAACTATTTATGCTAATTTTCCTATCAACTATTCACTAATGTCAACCAGAGAGTATAATGGTAAGAGGCAGAGTTTCTGAAAGAGGGTCTCCATTTATTTGGGAAAACATTCATATTTATTTCATTCAACAGTCATGTCTAGACAAAACATGCGATGAAACAATTTTCTTACATGTCTTTCGCTGACATTTTTGTAAATCCGATGGCAAGGGCATGCTGTTTTCCTTCAGCCATGATAGCCTGAAATGAGAAAAATACATGATATGAGGAATGTTAATATAAATTCACTAGAAATGTTCACTTTTTGTGTATTACAAACAATCTACAAAACACAATGGCAGTACCACAGGACATTCTGCCCCCACTTCCTCATCCAGAACACCCCCAGGAGACGTAAGACCAGGACACATTATGTTTGCACCCGCCAAAACAAATCTTATTGCACCACGGTCAACTTGTAATTTCTTCATTATATCTGGATCTGAAAAATAAAAAACAGTAGTACAGTTCACAAGCAATATAAGAAAGACCAACTGTGTGAGCCTAGAAACTCTTCCATGTTTTATAGGTGGTTTTGGTCAAAGCATAGGGAGGAAATGATAATTGATAAATTACGGACCGCTTCCTACATTTTAAAAAAAGAGGATGAATGTGGATTGTAATGACCAAAGTGAGAAAATGGAACCACCAAGGTAATAACAATGGTTTGTTTTCCCCCTCCCTCCCTGTCTCAAGGTTCTCTATAATGTGGGGTAAAAATACTGTCAGAAGAACACATATATTATCTTGATTAAAAGGTTTGAGAAGTACAAATAGGGGTAAGTCAAGAAAGTTTTCTCAGTTCTCAAAGGTTCAAGGGAATCTAACAAGTAAATATAAGATCACAATCTATGAAGCACGGACACTCCTCGGATTAAGCGTGTCCCGGTGTCGGACACGTGTCGTGTCCGACACGACACCGACACTTGTAATTACACTGAATTATGTGATTTTTTCAAATTATTAGCTGTGTCGGCGTGTCAGTGTCTGTGTCATGTCCGGTGTCCGTGTCCGTATCCGTGCTTCATAGTCACAAATAGATGAAGAACCGTATGATCTTTATGTTGTCTCTTGTTCATAATAACTAGCAAAACTCTTGGCTGAAATTGCAAACATTCTATAGCTACAACCACTCAATAAGACAGCAGAATGAGTTTAATGTTTCACTATGTGTGGAAGACATTATCTGGATTCCATCACTATGCTTGAGAGAAAAATGCATATATGAAGTAAAAGAGGCTACCAATCAACATTATCATGTATGCTCTATACACTAGATAGTTTCTCGGTAGCCAAACAACTATTGTTTTTCCTATAATACATTTCAATTTTCAACATCCTATTCTGTATTTCACCATATGTGTTGAACACGGGTCAGATGCATCCTATAAATAGTTTATATCCATATATGCATTACTCAAAAAAACAGTGAAATATTCATTGCTGATGACTTGTTCCCCTCCCAGATGAAAGAATATTACAAACAAGTTAAAAATTGCAAGAAATATGAACTTTACATTGATGGAGAAGTCGCAAGGTAGGCATGTAAGGGCCATCACGAACACTAAAAAACAAAGGCACATTGTTCACCACAACCAGATTGAGATGGTTCTGACTACAAGAACAACGGAAAAAACAAATAGTTAGAAGCTATAAAACTTATGATGTGTCGAAAACCTCAAAGAAAATAGAACTACAATTCACAAACGAACCATTTAGCAACTATAAGAGGGGACTTCTTGGGAAGTATATCATCCAACACTGGTTCAAGTCCTGGATACTGCAGTTTAGTGATTTAGGTTAACTAATAGTCACATAGTTAACACAAATTCACGTGCAATAAAAAAGATGCATATTTTGGTGAATTAGTGCACGTTTGGATTGACGATAAATTGTCAGAATCACAATGAGCCACCGTGGTTTCGGCAAAAACAACATTTTGAAGCTTCAACAGAGTCACGGCACCAAACCCACATACAATTAGTGATATCTAAGGACAACAAAAACCAACACAAAAAAAAAAAGTGACATCACCTCATCTGCAATACTTTGACGTATTCTTCTTTGAACAGATGCTTTCACTTGATTCTGTGCAGACACCTCTTCAGAAGAAAATCTGAAAGAAAGAAAAAAAAAATCATTTTTCGACATTTGAATGTAAAGACGCACATTGAAAAATCATTATTTGAACAAACAATTGTAGATTGAAGCAACAAGATCCTCAAATAGAATCAATGAGCAATTGTGGTAAAGAGGTACTAAAAAAAGTGGGCATTGGAAATTTCAATACCAAATTAAATCAATTTTCTAGGGTTTAGGGTACCACCACCAGCAATGGTGCAATTGCTGACAGAATTAACTCCGAAAAATAAATTAAATAAAATGAAAAAAATAATATAGAAGAAAATGGTGAATGAAGGAATTAGAATCTAGAGAGTAGAGTGAGAGAGTGTACTTTTTGAACATCTTATGGTGCGTTGAGTTGAAGGGGATGATTTTGAGGTGAAAGTGAATCTGTGTCTGTGTCTGTGTCTGAAATTGTATTGTAGAGAGAGAAAGAGATGCAAAACGCAACAGTGCAACTCTCGAGGGTGTTTCTGTATTTGAACCATTATGGGCCTTTGCTAACTTTGTCAATATATTAAGCATTGACGCCTTCTTCTTCTATTTACACCCGTTTTCCAAATATTGCACCCCATTTGACACCCTACCATTTAACATCCCTCTCTCATAGTGTTGATTGATGGTTACCGACCGGAGATCAATACGGTGAAGCTCTGGTTTTATCATAGTGGTCAGAAGCCGAGCAATGGTGACCTCGTGATGGTTGACAGTGGAGCTTCATCGATCGATAAGGAAGTTGTTTAAGAATTCATAAAAGAAAATTGTGTCTTAGAAATATAAGTTAAAATACTTTTTTTTACAAAAGGAAAAAACTTGGAATTCTACTCTTCTCTCAGGAAGTTTCGCTCTCACCCATCCAAACTGACCAAAATACCTCTGCGCTAGTTAACTAACGCATGTGTAAATCAAACGTGACTTAATTTTACAAATACGTGACTTAAGTCACGCCACATGAGTTAACTCACGCAAGTGTTGCATCCCATGTGAGTTAACTCACGCTAGTTTATTTGTCAGGTTCCATAGATTGTACAAGTTTATTTGCCCTTTTGAACAAGTGTAATAGCCAATGGTTGGCTTCAGGACTCGAAGAAGCACTTTCTAGTATATCAAATCATAATAACTTTGACGTGGATGGCATCTCAAGGGAATTAGTTGAATCCATTAAGTACATTCATGAGTTTGATGAGCATGCACTTCAGAGCTATGTCATCTTGGGAGAAGAAACCTTGTGCCAGTTGTCAGCCTTGCCTGCTGGTTTCATACCACATATTTGTTCAATAAGCTTAGCTGTCTTTGAAACCCCATTGATAAAATATGTCTTGAAAGTTATGTTTTTAATAGGGCACTTGACTTTGGAAACAAATAAACTAGCGTGAGTTAATTCACGCGGGGTGTAACACCTGTGTGAGTTAACTCATGCGGCGTGACTTAAGTCATGCATGTTTAAAATTAAGTCATGTTTGATTTACACATGCATTAGTTAATTAGCGCATAAGTATGTTGGTCGGTTTGGCTGGGTGGAAGCGAAACTTGCTGGGGAAGAGCAAAATTCAAAAACTTGTTATAGTCGTAAATACACAATTTTTTATGCAAAAGTTTCCTATGTTGACACTTTAAACAATACCATAAGGACGCTTGTTAGCCTTTTTCAATAAGAGGTTGATTTTCTTTTTTTTTTTGCCTTTCGCACCGGTTTCTGACCCACCAATGGTGGACGACTAATCCGGCTCATGCGTAGAGGCATGCGCACTGACCAAGTGTTGTTCCTCCTGGGAATTGAACCTGTATTCCCCGGGTACGTCCTTGGAAGGAGCTCCTTGCCACTAGAGCCCAAGCAACTTGGTTAATAAGAGGTTGATTTGTTGATTCAATTTTGTGAAAACCTCTTAAATACATGTTTATTTTTGTTAAGACTCTAACTTTGATGAGTTCTCGGAGCTCAACTCACATAAGCTTTCTTTAATATATTCTAAATTAGTTGATATGAAAGTCGGTTATATTTCATAAAAAAATTTATTTGTTCATATATTTTAATTTTAAATTTTGATAGTGAAAAAATTAAAGTTAACTAAAGAGAACTCGTTTTCAGAAACACTGAATAATAAAGTTTTGACATTATTTTTATAGAACTTTCAAAATATTCAATCTATTTTAAAAAAACTTGCAAAATGTTTTTATGGGTCTCGCTTATTGGTACCCTAAGGGCAATGGTTAAAAAATCCTTTAATAGAAACTTTGTCTTGAAAATGTAAGTTTTTGCTTTTGTCTTAGCAATAATTGCACCACTTTTTGATGCAAACTTACTAATTATAACACTTTAGCATTCTTCTTATTTTATTGGTAAAATATAGTTCCATAAAACATTATTATAAGTAATCTATCCCATTAATGTTATTGGTGGTTAACGAGATTTAGGGAAGGAAGTTTCGAAAAATCTAAGTCTGAATTGTTGTTGGAACGACTCTTGGTGCGAACGGACTAAATTGAGTTAGACTTTATAAAACTTAAGTTTGATTTAATAAAAAAATTCAAGGTTTACATCTGACATGTTTATTTATCATAGACTTATTTTTTGTTATTACTTAGTGCGACCTTTTTGAATGTTTGATATGATTTGTTAACTCACATAAAAATTTATTTCATATTAACATACTTAAATAAGTAACAATCTTAAGTAATTTGAAATAGACTAACGAGTCAATAAATCAATGATTACGTAAAAAAAAAGGTTAAGAAATCAATGATTTTCTTCTTAACAAATATAAATCAATGATATTAAATTTCACTTTGAAATTCAAGGTTTATAATTGACATGTTTATTTGTCATAGACTTATTTTTAAGCATTAATTAGTTCAACCTTTTTGAAAGTTCGACATGCCTTGTTAACTCAAAACACTTAAAAATTAAATAAAAATTATTGGGTTTGTTAACATGTGCAATATTGCACATGTTAAAAAAACTTAAAGTAGCAACTTTTTCTTGAAAAACAACAATTATTTATTAAAAAGTTAAATATTTAATTTAAAATGCACAAGTTTCAATACAAAATTACCATTTTAAATTTTTTAATATGTGCAAATTTGAACATAATAGAAAAATCCAAAATTATTTGATGTCTGATTTTTGTGTGTCTAGATAACACACGTCTTCAATTATATTTTTTTTTTTGTTTTTAATAAAACCAAACTTTTCATTAATCAAAAGTTGTTGAATACAAGTTGGTAAAAAGTCAAAAGTATGGTGAGTGGTTCAAGAAATGACATTTGTAAAGGTGTGACTTGTGAATAACCGTATCCACTTTATGCCTAGCAAATTTAACCACATACAAATCAAACAATAAAACCAAACTCAGAAGCACCCGCTTATTTAACTCATCTCAAATATAACATGATGAACTACCAAGCTTGGAGCCAATGCATGACTACTAACTGAACTACCAATTTTTCCCTAAAGAAGTTAGACCATGAGTTTGGTCCACATCGTAAGCACAACACAAACGAACCGTCGTTATACCTTCCTTAATAACCACCATTAGTGATCCTATACTGTCGATAAAGATTCACATCTGCGTTATAGTTCAGTCAACCTTTAGTTTAAAATTAAAATTAAACAAGTAGAAGAATTATTGACGGTCGAATCACAATTGTCCATAAATTAAACAAAGGTGTTTTAATTTAAATATAAATAATTAATGTACGTCTCAATCTATATCTCTACATTTCTCTGTCTCAAGCAAAACTCATGTAATTTCATTTATAATAATTGAAGTGACAAAAATTAATCAGGGGCAAACTCAAAAGTATTAGACCATTTACGATGGTGTGTTGAATGTCATTTTTAACGTTTAAAAAGCATGCAATGATGTGTTGAAAGTTGAGAAAAAATGAGGTGGACGAAACAGATGTTGAAAGAACTTAGCATGTTGAAAGCTGCAAAGGTGGGGCAACAGCAGGCCACGTGGCGATTGCTGGTTGGCTGACTTGATTTATCTCATCTTAATTATTTGAACTCAATTATTTCATTACAAATGATTTTTTTGAATTTTTTTTTTATCAAAATTCATGATTTTTTTTGTCTATAAATAGAATCTTGTTTCATTTGATTTGGACAAAGGAAAAAAATGAAGCTTTTCACTATCTTAATATTATTATCTTTCTATTAACTTTTCTTTTAAAGTTTTAATCTTCTTTTTAGTGAAATGGATCCCAATAATAATCCTTTAAACATCCAAAATTCTTTTAATTACCCATTTAGCTACCAAAATCCCAACAATTACCAAAATTCCAAATCAATTTTAAGTTATTTGTGTGTCATGTGCTTAGTTTATTGTATCACATTTTAAGTTATTTGTAATGTTTGTTTGTTTTTTTTATAATAACTATTGCTATTTCTAGAGTTTATTTAATTGAAAGATGAACCTTTTTATTAATAATATAAGATAAGAAAATAAAAATAAATTATTTAAATAAATTTTGTTTTTACAAAAATCTAAAAGATAAATTGTTAACAGTTTATTATTTTAATTTAATTATAATCGATAATTGTAATTTTATGTAATCATAAAACCAAAAATATAAAATTAAATAAGAATATAAAATAAAAAGTGGTGGGGTAGAGTGCTGAATGTTTTAAAAAAAAAAATCATCGAAGAGTCTAAAAGTTGAATGGGTGTTGAATTATTAGATAGAAGAGAGAGAAAATGATGTGAAGTGCTGGGAAAAGAAAAAATGTGTGTTGAGTGTTGAAACCATTGTAAATGCTCTTACAAGTAACGTATGAGATATATCCTCTATCAAAAGAGTGAGCACTACAATTTGATGACACCTAGCAAATTAAACAACTAGATAGTTGTTGACAAGAATATACAATCATCAATAAGAGATTCATACTTGGTGCAATTAATTTTGTCAATAAGCATATCATCTACAACTTGGTTATTATCCATTTTAAGGATAACTTTTGGAATACATAAAGAGCCAATCCATTTGAGTGTTTGATATGGAGTCCCCAAGCCTCACCTTATGTACTTGTATCTCTACTATTTTACTTAAATTGATTTGTATGTTTTATACATAATTTTATCAATATTTATCAATGAATTTATCTATATCTGATATAAAATTTAGTATTACAGCTTGGTATTGAATTGTGGACACAAACATTTTAAAAGTACTTGATTTGGTGATGCTTTTTTTGTTGGATTTTTTTGGTAGAAATGTGATTTGGCGAGTGTCCACTATGATTTGGGACTCTTTCTATTGACCAATTATTCATTTGAGATTAAATTAAACTCATGCATGAGCATTTTCTTGCTTCCAAGCACACCAAACTCGGATTTATTTTTATTTTTTTGAAACTTGAATGATCCTTCATGGTTAGAATTTCAAAATATCACCCTTGCTCCATTTAGGCTTTTGGTAATGATTGGGATTATCTCCATTGATTTGGGATCCTATCCATTATCAAAAGAAATATAGGACTTTGTTATGATTCAAAATAACATATGAAGAAATACCTTCTTAAAAAAAAATATATGAAGAAATACACTTGACATTACATAATTGGTTGAGGTAAATGAACACATAGTTAGTGATCCTTAAATTAAGGAACTTTGGGTTGTGCATATATAAATAATGAAATGAAGATCAATAGTGAGTATGAAGAATGTTGATGAAGACTCTCCTCTCTCCCTTTGATACTCTCTTGTAGAGTAATGATTGAGTCTTAGTCTTATCTTCTTCTATTTTTTCCTTTCTCTTTTATGTACTAAGAACGCAACATTGAGTTCTCATTTATCAATTTTACCTTTGATTTAACAATTCATTCCAATTATTCATCTTATCACATTCTTATTTTTAAGAATCCCGACGGACTTCATTTGAAGAGAAACAAATACAAAAAGTGGATAATGGATCTCATTATAACTATTTTTTTCATCAATAAATATTTTAATTTTTAAAACTTCTTTATGCTTATCTCCCTTCAAATTGAGTTTTTTATTTTATTTTAAAAAGTATGTGGTAGTTGAGATATTCTCTATTTCTAAAAAAACAGAATCATCCATTTGGAGAGAGAAATATAAGATGAAACACATATTTAAAAATAATTTTAAAATTTGGATCCCACAAAACTTTATTTTGTATCTATCTCTTATATATATAGTCTTTTTTTTTTTTTGAGTAATAACGAAGAATATCTCAACCTGCACTTGCTGAAACAGCTAAAATCACACCATGTTATTGTTATGTACGATAATAAATTTAAATTGTTTGAGCAGTTGCTGAATCAGTGATTATTCAGCTGGAAAAATCATCCTTAAATTTGATGACATAAAGAATCAGCAATTTGGTGATTGACTGGATATAAAAATGTTGAATGTAAGAAGCGTAGAAACATCGCAGAATAGTATGAAATCATCCTCCCTCAAAAAAAGTATGAAATCATCCTTAGTTATTTTATACAATTAAAACATCATGTAAATCACGAAGATATGACTTTTTGGTTTTTTTAATGACAATCATAACGGTGTTACTATAGCTGACTTGAGATGATTTCATTGATGGGGACGACAAGTACAATTCATGATTTAATTTGGTTTAAATAAATTGAATAGAAAAAATAGTAGATTTGAATCCACCGATTTTTCTTAGGGACATAGAAAAACCTTTACCACCTATGTGTCCCAGCTAATAAATTTCTAACATGAGGGTATACAGTGTTGCAAAACATGATACTAATAATGTTTTTAATATAAGAGTCAACATCAAATGTTGTAATTCGGCTAACTAATCTGTTATAGTCACTTTTAATTGTAGACCAAAATCTAGTCATCTTCATAGGTTTTTTTTTTTTAAATGTTAACAGTGAGCCGGAGCACTAATTAAGGAGATTAATATGGAATCTTTGCATTGAAAAAAGTTAAAAAGTTGTTGTCTTTAATAAAAAAAATTCTATTTTTAGCTTTCTTAACTAGTGCCCCGGAGGCACCGGTTAACACAACCTTTTTTATTTTATTTTATTTTATTAAGACTACTTCCATTCATGGAACTTGGCATTATTTTGTCATACATCAACATAGTTTAAAATTTCAAGGCATTATTTAAAAGTATAGTTTGTGAAGTGTTTTTTTTTCTCAAAGAAGTGGGATTTGCTTGAATCACGGGATAGCTAAATGGATATAGTGAGCAAAAGTGAAAACGATAAGTTTTGTATTTTATGTGGAAAAAGATTACAGCAGGGGTCATATTATCCTGTCAAACTTCGTACACTCGATATTAATTATCAATTAAACATTGCAGCCATTCTAAACTTCTTAGAGTTGTTAACAACTTTTTCATTTGGTCCATTTGGAGTGCTAATTGGCAAGATAAATTTTACTTTATCGTTAAGAATCGAACTAGATATCCCAAAATTTACAACTAACACTCACATATCATACATTGAACACTTGCGCTTGATCATGATCATAAATATAAGGGAAAATAAGCCAACACAAACTCATCCAAAAAGTCTAAATGAAATTGGAAACCACAACTGTTGGGAGACCGGGAGATCTCCAAAAGCACCAATGAGCTTATCTTTCATGACAAACAAGAGTCAGACGCCACATTTCAAACCAAAATCCTAAAACTTTTGATATGACTCACACTTGATGATGTATGATTTTTACATGTCATAAAACTATTTACACGTAAGTATAATAGGATCGTTTCCGCAGGGAGTTGCGTATTTCATAAGCATTTTCACAATATTTATCACATTAAGTGTTTGGGTATAAATTGTTTGTTTGTGTAAAACTGTTTTAACTATTCGACATGAAAGTAAAACGAGACAAGATATGGCTATTTCGCTTGGGGTTAGAGATATCAACCAAGCGTAACAGCTGCAATCTCTCGATCAAATAACAGATTCTAGCTTTTTAAACGATATTATCACAATCACTCAACAATATCATTCATGTCCAAATGATATCGTTATTTCTAAGGGATCGTTTAGATGTCGATTTTCCAAACATTTAAACAATCACAAAGTCGATTGGATCGTTTAATCGACGATTTCCCAACCTATTAAACGACCCAAAAGCATTAAGTTATAGATTAAAAGTGATTATCAAATATTAACATCTATGTCTAGAATGAAAACTTAAGATAGATTGTTATTCTATTTCTTAGACCCAAAAGTATTTGTCAATATCATTTTGAATCTCAATAAAACATTAAATACAAGAATAAACACAATATTGAATAAATAAGCTAGAACCATATATTAAAAATCAAGAGTTTACATAATAGCTTGTTTAAAAACCTCAAAACCCACAAGGGTAAATGTAGCTACATATGTCTATGATAGCTTTGCAAAGGATGAAGAAAAGATGAAGATTCCATGCCTAGATTCATGACGTCTCAATAAATCTTGGGTTGAATCTACTCCTAACTACCTTGCTTTGTGTTTCTCTCTCTAGAAAAGCCCTAGTCTCTCTCTAAAAACCAGAAAAATGTAATAAAAATGTAATGG
>Ga0228711_1006664_pt1 | contig 17030 bp, 5 predicted proteins | sample MedpolnodulmetaG_2_FD_177996 | JGI IMG/M metagenome (GOLD analysis project Ga0228711, IMG submission 177996) | Root nodule microbial communities from Medicago polymorpha collected in Santa Monica, California, United States - brown nodules | ecosystem: Host-associated > Plants > Roots > Nodule...
GTTTTTGTTTATATTTATATTATTTATTAGTTTTTTATTTTGACAAAAAAAAAACAAAAAATTCATTTGCAAGAAGAAATGTAGTCATTTGAGATTGTAATTTTTCAATCAATGCAAAATATATCTTATAAATAAAAAACATATATTTTTGCAGATTTAATAAATTATAATTCTAGTTTTTTAATTTTGAAATTATGTCATTTTATATAATTATTTAGTTAGATTATTTTTCAAAATTTTGTTGCTGAAATTTTTTATTTGATTGTTGGTTATACTTTGTTAGTTTAGTATGTCATAAATGGTGTCATTAAAAAGAAAGTTTGTCTTAAATGGTGTAATTGGATTATGACTTTTATGATTCAACCTTACATTGTTACATGTAACTTTTCTTTTAAATTTGATTTTGATATGCCATGTGTATTGTTCATTTTAAACATTCTCAAATGTATGTATAGAGGATTGCTGGGTTTTGCTTTTTTGATTTAGTGGTTCAGGTCTTTGGCCCCCATCCGAAGTCTTGTATTTCCTTCTCTTGATAAAAATTTGCCCCGTATGTTTTTCTATTTATCAATGGCAAACATATAGTTTTATTAAAAAATAATAGTCTCTTGTTTATTTCAAAGATATTTATTATTATTGAAAAATGCTTTCCCTCTATGTTTTTGTTGATATTTATATTATTTATTAGTTTTTTATTTTGACAAAAAAAAACAAAAAATTCATTTGTAAGAAGAAATGTAGCCATTTGAGATTGTAATTTTTCAATCAATGCAAAATATATCATATAAATAAAAAACATATATTTTTGCAGATTTAATAAAAAAAAATTTTGACAAAAGATTTAATAAATTATAATTCTAGTTTTTTAATTTTGAAATTATGTCATTTTATATAATTATTTAGTTAGATTATTTTTCAAAATTTTGTTGTTGAAGATTTTTATTGGATTGTTGGTTATACTTTGTTAGTTTAGTATGTCATAAATGGTGTCATCAAAAAGAAAGTTTGTCTTAAATTGTGTAATTGGACTATGACTTTTATGATTCAACCTTACATTGCCACATGCAACTTTTTTTTTAAATATGATTTTGATATGCCATGTGTATTGTTCATTTTAAACATTCTCAAATGTATGTATAGAGGATAATAGGAAAAACTAGTGGTGTATTTAATGTATCTATTGTATGTATAATTATTTCTTAATTTTTTTTTTGAACAGACAAAAATGCTATATATTAACAACGGTGATTTACCCCGCACAAGGCGTGCAAAGGGGGATCACGAAAGAGTATGTACAATAGTGTGCTAAAATAGAGCACAACTGCCAAAATGCAAAAACAGGTGAAAAAATTAACAGTTACAAGTGGACGCCCATACAGAGGAGCAGTTGATTCCACCAGTCATGATAGCTAAAGGTAAACGTAACCTGTTTCGATTTCAGCCACAAAAAAGATGTCAGTTTGACCTTTTCAATGAGTATTGAGGAAACGGATGCCTTATTGTTGAACCCACGGTCATTCCTTTCCTTCCAAATTACCCAAACAGAAGTAAACCAGATAATTTTAAAAAACATATGTGTGGATCTAGGCAATCCCGCCATGTTAGTGAATTGGATAAAGTGTTGATGAAGGTCGCTTGATGTTGCTTCTTAATTTTGATTTTTCATCTTTTAAAAGCATCTCAAAATGGGTATCCAACATGATTTTATAAGAGAATAAACATATCTTTATTTTACTTTTTTACCCATTGGAGAAATCTGATGTTGAAAAGTGGATTGCATCTTTTGTGGAAGTAGGTTATTTAACATACGGTAACATTAGAATAAAAAAAAATGTTGCATGCAAACAAGAACTATTAAAATGAGATTGCTCAAGAGTTTGCGTAATTTTTTTTATCATTATAGCAAACTGTGTATAAATTCTATAAGAATGATGTGACATTGTGAGAACCACTGGAATGAAACTCAACAAATTCCTTAAACAAATTACCATAGAAAATGCTCCATAAACTGCATGCTCTGATAGTAGAGTCTATAATATCCAAATAAAAAGAAGCAATTGAACAACCCAATAAATTCTAAAATGTTCAAGCACACCAATGCCAGCAAAGACATTTTTCATTTGAAAGTAAAGTAACTGAAAATATTCCTGATTCATCAAAAGAAAATAGTATAAAATATACAGGATACAGGAAGTATTGAAGTATGTATGAAGAACAGCAAATAATTAGAGACAATAATATTTTTAGAAAAGAATAAAGGAGTAGATTCCTTCTATTTTTTAAATATACCAAACAAATCTCTACATTAATGAAAATCATATAAAGCTTCAAACGATGTTGACCTTTCATACCACATGCAACAACATATTCTAGTTTCAAATAAAATAGTAGCTCCACAACATTAAAAATCTACAAAATTGTTCTTTTTCTACATGCAGGGAGACCAGGAAAAACCTTCTCATTACTTAATATTTCTAGTTAGTGTTTGTCTGTTAGACGATGAGTTTGACAAAATCGCAATAAATCTCTATAATTTTGTAAAACTTACACTTAGTAGTTTCGTCACAATCAAAGTGTTACCGTAGTCACATCTAGTGACACCAAACATAAACTTTAATCTATGTTTGGTATCATGGTGGGTATGTCAAAATCACGACGACCCGCCGTGATTTTCTAAAAGCTACACTTTGTAGTTTTTGTAAAATCACAGTGGATCACCCTGATTTACCATGAAACCAAAAACACCCTAATTCTTACGGTTAACCACTGTTCTTTTCCACAATGTTAAAAACACTTGTTCAGTAACTCAGTGTCTTCAAGGCCCATGCATCACTAAAATAACAACGCCGAAAAAACATCACATTGAGGTAACTGTGTACGTATAAATGAAAATAAATCAACTTCTCAGAAGAACAGTAACAAAATCCAAACAGTATTAAAAATACCAAGAGACAAGATTGCAGAAATTTGCAATACATAATTGAATCACTGTAGAGCTCATAAACTGCAGAGAATTTTTTAAGCTTCAAATTTACCTTTCCATCACACAAGCCAGCAAGGAATAGACATAAAGGTATGAATGAATATATTGATATAACACAAAGCTAATAAGGTAATGTTTTGTTTGGGACCATTGTCTGAAGTAAGTCACATGTAAATAAAGTTTGATTAATTGATACCAACTAAGCAAGAAAAAAGCACTCTCGACTACAACAGATATCTATCGTGTTGTACTCAAAACTACAACTTATGACAAGCAGCAAAACCAGGTGGCATGAGCCCACCTTGTTATCACTTTTGCAGGAATCCATAACATTCCAAAAATTCAAGTTAAAATGCTCCCAAATTATAAACCCTCCCAACATTGCACCAATCAGATAACCTTTTGCAGAATAAAGACACAAAAATAAAACACATCCTGTCCAAAGTTAGAGCACAATTTTCAGTGGCACCATACTGCCATACCATATTCCCGGGCCTTTTTCAGGAAATAAAAGAAAAGAATGCGCATGTATGGTATCACACACTGGGTTTGTGCAATGTGACATTGTAGATGCTCAAAAGTGTGATTTTTGTAAAATTACAATGGTTTGCCGAGATTTTATTGCCGCGAGTCCAAACATACACAACACTATGGAGCGGAAAAAATAAGACTCATTTAATTAACATCATCAACATATACATATTTTGTTCGGTACAAACCAGTGACACTAGGGTACAAACCAGTGACACTAGTGTAGAGACTAATCTCACAAGCCCACAAGCAACATCATGATCAGCGTATGGTTAGTGGAAAAGAAAGAAACGCCGAATAATACTTGTTATTGAGAGTAATCTAATCTAATATAATCTAAGAAGCAGTATAGCTGATAGCAGTAAAAGAAAAATGCAGGGTGTTTTTATCCAATCCAACCAACCAACCATGAAGAATACATAGCCATGTGTGAATTTTACACAAGAAAATGCAGCAAATGCAACAGCATGAAACCAAAGAACATTTTATGGAACTTCAATTTTTTGTTTTTTTTTCCTTTCAATACAACCTAAGTACACTTCTAGCAATAGAATGAGCCTGATTGGACCTTCCTTTCGAGGCACCGTTTCTCCGGCCACTGGGCGTTAAGTAGAGCCTCAAGAGACCACCATTATCCATGCTGTTGGTAGGAGAATATCTCGCACTCCTGTTCCTCTCCAACACAAACTCATCCCTTCCTTTTCTGCCAAGATACCCATTACTGCTATTAACATCACTCTTCCTCCCGCCAAAAATTCCTCCTCCTCCTCCTCCTCCTCCTCCGCCTCCACCCATTCCCATGCTCGGCGCATTCCTCCAACTCACACTACTATTGCTCCTCAACATCTTCCTATCGAAACCATTACCACCACCGCCAATACTACCAATTCCAACACCACCTCTAACATCCCCATTCCTTTCGCCTCTAAACTCCTGCCATGACTCCGAGTAAGAACGCTCCACCCCATTACCATTTCCTCCTCTACTACTATACCTATCATCCTCCTCCTCTTTATTATTATTCCCTCCACTCCGACGATGTATAAAACCCCAAATACTCCATGCAGCTTTCCATTTACTCGAACTCTTCTTTGACCCTCCTTTCCGATCACCACCACCATTATTACTCCCGACAACAGAACCATTATCTCTAAAACCCCCCAATTCAAAACTCTCGGAACAATCATCCCTCAACGAATTATTCGAATTAGAATTCGAATTATTTGAATAATCCCTCAAATCCCTATCCACAACTTTTTGACCATGTAACAAATAATCAACACCAACATTAGCATTAACAACAGGATTAACACTAGCACTAGCATGAACACTAGCAGTAGCAGGAGTAACCTTAGCATTGGAAACCGGTTTCAGCTCATCCATCTCAGCAACAACAGCAGCAGCAGTTTTCCTAATGGAACTAGACCTATCAAGACTCTTCCTTCTCCTAGTCGATGAATCCGAATAATACTCTTTCGTCTGCGTTTGATTCCCCGGAAAATTAACATTAATCTCTTCACCATTCTCATTCAAAACCGGTGGCTCCTCAACGGGTATAAGTGAATCGGTCCTTTGAACATGAACAGGAGCATCTTCAACCACAGATAGCATAGTAGGCAAAGGCACTCTTGGAAACGTTTTCCCAATCAAGTAACCATCCCACGAAGCTCGAGGCTCATCAAACGAATACCTCGGATCATTATCGAACGACATTCGAGCAATATCGAGCGAAAACCTCGGATCAGTATCACAAGACCTCCTGCCAAAGCCATAATCCGCGATCTCGGACTGTGTTTCCCGGAATTGCCGACCAATCGGTTTCTCCACCGGCAAAAGCGTTGAAGAACCCGAAACGCTACCGTTTCGTGGACCTCTTTTCTTCGCTTTCTGCTTCTGCCTCCATTTCTGAAGCTTCTTGCTGAAAACCGACGCCGCGGACCAGAAACTACCGGCGATTTCTTTCAAATCTCGACCGGAGTTTTTCTTCGGTTGTGAATCTAGATCCATGTGCACCTTCATCGGCTTCAATGATTCTTCTGTAAAAACAATCTCTGGCTCTGGTATAATCTCTGGTTCCTCTTCAACAATTTCGTGAAAAGTTTCTTCAATCACATTTGATAATTCACGTTGTGGTTGTTGTTGTATCTGTGGCTCAATAACCCTAATTTCGTCTGAATCTTCTTCAACTACAATGTTATCTTCTTCTTCTTCGTCTTCGTTTTCTTCTTCAGACTCAATGAACGGTTTCTGAACAGTTGAAGATGAAGCTTCAAGCTCTTGAGCTTGAGGTTTAGCGATTTTGCGTTCGTCTGCTTGATTGAAGAGAGTATAGAGAGTGCTACGACCACGAACGTCACAGGATTTTCGCTGAGGTTCAAATGAGCCGGAGAAGCCTTCGTTTTTAGAGGCGGAGAAGGATTTAGTGCGGCGGAGTTCCGGGAAGAGTGATGAGGATGTGGTGGTGGAAGTTGGAGGACGGCGTTGGGAAGTTGAGGGACGGAAAATGGCTTTAAGAGCGGCGGCGGCAGTGGAGGAAGTGGGAGGTTTACGGGTGGAGGAGGTGGTGGAGGTGTTGTTTGGATCGAGAACGGCGAGGCGTTCGCAGAGGCATGAAGGGCAGAAGCCGGTGAAAACTTCTTGTGGGTGAGTTTCGCAGGAGGTGGAGGGGCGGTTTGGTTGGAGAATTAGTGGTGGTTGTTGTTGCGGTGGTGGTTGTGGTTGAATTTGTGGCGGTTGTTGTTGATTGGGGGGATTCATAACAGAAAATGGGGGTGTATGATAGAAAAGAGTGTGGTCATGTTACGGTGAGTGAGAGAAGAATGAGTAGAAAATGGGGGGTGTATTGTGAAATTGTTTCTTTCTCTGAAGAGAGGTGATGGGAGTGAAGAGAATGAAGAAATGAATGAAAGAGTGAGAGTGTGTGTTTGAGTCTTGAGAGAGAGAAAGAGAAGTGTTTAGTTCCAACGGACACACACAGAGAAAAAGTGAAGAGAGAGAATCTGTGTGATTGGGGACTCAACAGGAAGAAAAAGAAAGAAACTGCTGTGTGAAATCAAAATATAAAATGCACCACCGGCATAAATATTATATTTGCTTTAACTAAAATATTACTATAATTATACTACATCACTAAAAACAAACAAATATTATAGTTTTAGAATTTATCACTTTTTTAAGAAAATTGTATTTTGCTACTGTGTTCCAAATTAGTATAACTTAGTTAAAAAAATAATTGTCTCGTATTATAATTCTTTTTATAGTACTATCAATAAAACATTAATAATTATTTATTATTGTATATTTTTTTAATTTTTAATTTTTTTATACAAAATGAATTATATGTTTTAAATTGTGTGAAACTACAAAAATGATTTAAAATATGAGACATAAGGATGCTTGGTTTAGATGATGTGTATGATTGGTTTCATCTTTAGAAGGGATAAGATTGATTAGAAATGTGTAGATGGTTCTAACATGTTTGATTGTTTTTATATTGAATTGATTCTACTTGAAGCTATGATTTGTGGTTTTTAAAATTTGTTTAATAAAAAATATGAATAATTGATAAGTTAACTTATAGCGGATGAACTTATAATGAATAACTGATAGGCTAATTAGTGGTTGATAATGGATAAACTAGCTGATTGAATTTGTAGTTTTGGTAAAATGAATTGTTGAAACTAGTTTATAAATATGAATGACATAAAAGTAATATATTTAATGAATATTTAATTTTTTTTCAATTAAGATTCCGAGGGTAAAATTGAGATAAACTGTGATAAGCTATCAGCTACAAGTTCAATAAACTATAATTTATAAACTCAAAACGAAGTTATAAATTCGTGATAAAGTGGTTATTATTAAACATGACTTTTTTAGATGAGCTTCAAAGACATAAGTTATAATTTATAAACTCAAAACTATCTCTTACCAAACTAACACTTAATTCTAAAATTGATTTTTGGCACAAATACAAAGTTCAACTCACTATTACAATAAGTATCCAAATAAAAGTCACATTAACTTAAATTCAATTTACTTTTAATCGTAATCAAATTTACAAAATCAATTCATTCAAAACAATCAGTGTCACCATAAAACTAAACATACATGACATTATATCGATGAGGCAAACATGACACTTAAATTGAGGAATATTCTGGAAGTAAATAATTTACACATGACACTTAAGATAGAGAAGAGTTAATCCTTTTCCCTTGAAGTCGTTTGGTTGAAAATTAGCTCTTCAATGTTGGCAATATGAGTTTGAGATCGAATCATTGTAAAACGATAAAGAACAATTAAAAGAAGGGAAGGAAGGGGCAAACAATTATGTCCTCTCCTGAAAAAACTAGTGTTATGTCCTCTCTCTAAACACTTCATCGTGCCACCCTTCCATTCCAATCCAACACCTCATTCTTCTTCGATGTAACTACGACAGGTAGGTGATGTGACGGTTGGTGGTAGCCACCCGCACCACCTCCTACCAGATCTCTTGGAGGTCATGTTGCTGGTCGGTGCTCTCTGGTGGGTGCTGAAAATTGCGGTCTCGTTCTGTTACTGACACATGGTGTGTACTCTCCTTTCAGCGTCAATTTCTGAGACTGCTTCAAGTGGTCACCGGTGAGCTTGTTTGCTCTGTCGCGCGAACCATTTTGGTTCTTTTAAGATATGTGGTTTCTCGACTCAAATATGTGGTTTCTTGTTCTTTGTTTCGTAGACGAAGATTGGAGTGAGTTCAGGCGAGATTGTTTTCGTCGGTTCTCGTGAGGTTCTGCTCACCCGCTGCAAGCTCCATATAGGTTACTTTGCGGGCTACTGAATAGAATCTTCGGTGAAAGGCGTCTACCGCGGCACCTCTGGAGGTTTCCAAACCAAAGTAGCGGACTTAGCGGTCCCTACCCGAGTCAAGCTTCATCCTTGGAAGAAGACCTTCCAACACGATGACGGGTGGTGGGTTGCCGCCACTCCGCTGTTATGGTAAAACATGTTAGAGCATGGTTACTATTTCAAAATCACGGTTGTGGCTTCTCAACGACGATGACCGGTAGGTTGTCATGGTTGTGGATATGCAATATCGATTTGGTTCGTTTGTGGTTGGTCTTTGAAACCTATAACGGTCTGATAGGCTAGAAATAGTCGTGGGTAGAAATGGTCGAAAGTTTTGTTATCTGGCGGTAGATTGTAGGAAATTGGATTTGCTATTGTGTTACCGGTCAGATCATATCACTGTGATGTTAATTTATACACCTCTATTTATTTATTTTTTGCAATTTGGTTTCGCATCGTACGCGGTGTGCTGGATTGTAGTAGCAGTGCCTGGTTGATTGCACCAAATTAGGATTGATGGTTTTTATATATCCTGATTTTTTTCTTATCCATCTGGGTTGTTTTTTTTATTGTTTACATTGAGTCGGGTTTTATGTCCCCAATTTTTTTGTACTTTCTTTAATTATTATTTTTTGTTGCTTTTGCACCGGTTTTCGACCCACCAAAGATGGGTGACTAATCCGGCTCATGGAAACTAGGCAAGCGTTGTTCTCTCTGGGAATCGAACCCAATATTTCCCTCTTTAATTTTAACCTATTTAGAATGTTGCAGATCTTTCTTCCTAAACACTTGTATTTGAGCTCAAGTGATTAATGAGTTCCATAAAAAACGAAATATTCTAAGAACCGAAAAGTTATCAAAAAGATACTTGTAAGTGCTTTTTTTTATCAAGTAGCCTAGTGACTAGAGCTCACACAATTTAATTGTGGAGAAGTGAAGTGTCCGAGGTTCAAACTCCAACTCTATATATAATATGCAATATTCCTATCAACTGAATTAAGCTCACGAGGATCACTTATAAGTTCTTTTATTACTGCTACTATAGTTTATGCCTACTCAGGAACGTCGATATATTTTTGTAGCCTTTGTTACTTGAAGCATGTCCCGTTAAGTTTATGAGTAATTAGTGTCTTTTATTGTTTGATAAATTTTAAATGCTCTTAATTAGTATCTACTGATTCATGTACAATTTTTTAATAGAATATTAAATGATAATTAAGAGCATTTAAAATTTTCTGTCAAAAAAAAAGAGCATTTAAAATTTATAAATAAATAATCAATGAAAATAAATTGAGTTTGGAATAACTAAGTGGTTGAGAATGTGCTCGGCATAGCTGATAATAATATCCGGCCTGATTTATGACTGAAATAACCATTAATTAATTTTTTTCTTACTTACGATTATTTCTATTAAATTAGAAAGTCTTTTTATAAATAAATAAATAATATAATTTAAAAAATTTAAACGTGATTAAATTAATCTCTTTATCATTCTTATTTCTATGGTGTTTTTCTTACAAACTCTAATTCCTACGTGTTTCGCCTAAATCACCAAATTAAAAGTCGCATTATTTAATTTTGAGCAGATCTTTTGGTAGAATTAAAATTAGGTTCTTGTTTGTTTTCTTAAAATAAAATTGTGTTTTTTGCTTTTGTTTTGATAGTTAGATTTTTGTTTCAACAAATGGAACACTCCCAAAGACCGTTATGCCGGTAAAAATGTTTTTGTCTTTTTGCAATGCATTTTGTATTCAAGAGATTTTAATTGTTAAAGAAGTGGTAAAACCAAAACTTCAATTCAACATTTGTCAAGACCGACCTGTCAAACCATTCTAACCGAATTACTTGTAACCAACAAAAAATTCTAACTGAATTACAAAACTGTTGGTTTTCTGTGTTTGCAGTGGAGGAGGCTGGATGGAAGTAATAAATGTTGCGATTGCTATATTATTAAGAAATATCTATAAGTGTGTATGATATTACAGTGAATTTCCTAGATCATGTTAAACGGTCGTGATTTTGCAAAATCGCAATGTTCATCGTAAGTCTAACAACCTACTATGATATCAAACATGCATTAAGTTTGTTATGGTAGTGATAAAATGAAACATTCATTTTCTTTCATCAATCACACATTCAATACATAAAAAACAAGGTACAACATTATTCCATAGAGTTTACTTGCTTGTTAAGTAACGAAGTGCAATGTTTAGAGTGATTAGTTATAGGCAAGTTCATAGTAGCTCAATGTATAGAATCATTTGCCAATAAATACATCATGTAATAAAAAATTCAATAATAAAATAACTCTATTCATTCAATGCATTGTAAGTAAAAATAAGTCAACATAAGTTGATGTATTTGGTACAAATTTTAAACCAAATGCATTAACTTTTGATGACCAATTTTTAATTATATTTTGGGACGGAGTGAGTATAATAATGTGAGTTGCTTAAAAATTGCTAAACTTTTTTACCATTTGACCATAATGCATATGAGTTGCATATGCTATGGCGCTGTGAGATCACCTAATCATAGTGCATGAAACTAAAAATGAATTTCTAAAAAAAAAATTACATCTGAATCCGATCTTATATATAAGAAAAAATTAAATCAACAAAAATTGATGTATTTGATCTAAAGTTTATTCAAATACATTAATATTTATTGACTAAACTTTTTCTTATATATAGGATGGAGGATAACTATTGAAGATGCTCTTAATGTTTTTTCTTTATTGGTGACATGTAATGTATCTTAATTTTTTTTTGCAAATAACCTTCATGAGAGCTCCACCTATTTAACTTTGCATGAATACAACATCTAGTACTTGTACATGTACTATGAACCTTTAATTCTTTAAGAAATTTAAAGAACCATGGTTAGAAATTATATATTTGTACCAAAAAAACTCATTTTCCATATCAATACTACTTGCTCATTTTTTTGTTACATGGGGATGCTTCCAATTTTTAAAGATTCCATGACAATAGAAAAAGCAAAAGTTAATTAGACCAACACAATTTACATTTAGAGAGAGAGTGAGAAAAAGAAAGAAATCATCTGCTATGTACATTTTTTCCTTTCTCACATTTCGCTTTCTTTCTTTGCTTTCTCTCTCTCTCTCACTACCTTCTTTTCCTTTTCTATATTTTTTTCTCTATCTTTCACTTTCTTTTTTTCTCTTTTTCTTTTTCCTGTTTCAAGTTCCTTTTTGTTTTTCGGCTTTCTTTTTCCTCCATACATCTTCAATTTTCCCACTTGGTTTCTGCTTAGTGAGAAAACACACACTGTTGCTACCATCAGTGTACAAAACACAAGGTACATGATCTAGACCCCACTTCACTTCATAGCCAAAAATAGGTTTATTATAAAGTTCAATTGAAGAATGAGAGCGTCTTTGCTTTTGAATAGTAAGATAGGAAAACGATTAATAATAACAGCTATAATTGAAAGAGAATTGAAAATATAATAATTCACGTAAAAACTCGTTAGTGTTAGTATGATGGTGTTAGCTCGAGTCTTTAACATATGCTCATCCTCAAAATTTCAAGTTCAATTATCTCCAATATCAATTTCAGTTTCTACTTTAGCTTCTTAAAAAAATCATATAAAAATCAAATGACCGATATATTTAAAGTCATATTCAATTAAGGAACCACCAAAAAGAAAGTTCAATTATAGAGACAAAACCTATATACTCTAAAAAATGAAAAGTTTTTACATTTAAGACCGGAGAGAATATTTAGTTAGAATCAATTTTACTTCATAAAATTCAAACATATCAAAATATATATTGTAAACACATAAAATCATTTTATATTTGTATTTAATTTTGCTGCTTAAAAAGTGAAACCTTATCATAGTCTTAAAAGACATCTAGTAAATCCTGATCGTGGTATCCACTAACTTTTGACAGATATGACAAGTTCATAACAAAATCTTAGTTAGTACAATGGTGAACACTGAACAAATTAACAATGTACGCATGATTTCTTCAACAAAAGAAACAATATGCATGATTTTTTTTTTCCTTTCAAACAAGCAAATGAGATGCAGATGTGAAACCCTTTGCAACATCCTAAAATTTTAAAATAAAAGAGAATACAAAATGTTGGGGACATAGACATAATCCAGTCAAACTATATTATTAACAGCCAAACAAATATACATACAGTCTATGTACAACAAAAGTGATCTAAAAACACTAAAGCCAAGCCACGCACATCACAAGCACTATCCAACAAACCTGCGTACGAGCGTGAAATTGAATATATAACAAAAAGAAGATGATGTGTGAACCTTCACTTCTCAAAACGGTGAATAAATTGTCAACACGGTCAAATTCACATTCCAACAATTCAGATAACCGTGATAAATAATTTGTTATCTTTGAGCTACGAGTGATTTTAGTCCCTCAATTTTCAATTGTTATAATTAAGTCTTTCAATCTAATTTTATTTATTTAGCTATTAAAAAATCAAAATTTATATTGATTAGATTATTTTAAAAATCCTTTTTCTTAATACTTACGTATTAAAATATAAAATTTAATTCCAAATATAAAAAAAGCTCAAATTGTCCTCTTTAAATCCTATTCCTCCATTCTAAAAATTTACCGTTTTATATTTAAAATATGACATTTCTTAAAATAAAATTAAAATTAAAATATGACCTATTACAATTGTTTCATCCAAATATTATCATCAAATCTCAAATATTTTAATAAAAAAATAGTCTTAAAAGGTTTCAGTAAAAGAGAATCGACTGAAGGAGTATAAATATTTGTTTTTAATTAAATTGAGAATTTTTTTGACAAAAAATAAAATAAAGAAACTTGATCAGCTCGAAAACTATTCGATATCAAATTGTACATAGTTCAAACTTAAGAATAAAAAAATATAATTAAGTCATTTTGACACAAATGTCTTAGAAAATATTTTTGTTAAATAAGGCATGATTTTTAAATTCAGCATAGAATCTCAAAACGCACAAAAGATTTTTCCTTACAAACGAAGTATGTTGTGTGTGAATTTCTTTGTTCTTAGTCTTGGTTTGATTTCTTGTTTGTGTTTTGTCAAAGATGTTTTGCCTTATGTGGGTTGAAGAATGTGACATAAGGTAGGGAAAATGGCTTTATCTTGGCATGCTTTTATACATTTGGCAAGAAAGAGTACGTAGGTAACTATAAAGACTAGACAATTTAATCAACTAAGTCCCACATCCCCCAAAAGACAAAAATGGTATCCCTCAAAGTATTTGAAAGACCATAAGCTCCTCCATCCATCGACTACAAAAGGAAACATGCTTTATTCATAAAACTATAGTTTTCCAAATGCCTAACTCAACCATGCCAACTTTTGGGATAAGCAAAAAATCTACCTGGTTTATTACACTTAACATTACCTAATGCCTAATGTTTTCCATTCAAGTCTACCTAATTGCAATAATTGTGTTTGATTATGCGATGGGAAAAAAATATTTTGAATAAATAGATTTTGACTCAATTGAAAGTAAGTAAATTGATTAATGTTATGTGAACAATAAATTTAAGTTTAAAAATCCATTCTCACGTCAAAATAAATTTTCAAATTTTAGTTTCAAGTCTAAGCCTTTGTTTGTTTTGTCACGAAGCTACATCTCTTAGCTTCTAATTTTCATGTTGGATTTGCCTTGAACTCGAGAAAGATCCAATGACCCTCAAACCAAACACAATTTATTATGGAAAAAAAAATCAATTCTACTAAAGAACAACTAAATATATCAAAATCAATTATACACTTTTAAAATTAACATTGACTCCTCCGAATATGGAACAAATCATACACTAAGCTAAAAATCAATTATTCATAACATAATATTTCAAATGGATCTCTCTCTCTCTCCCCCTCCCTCTGTGCGAGGTTAGTTTTACGATAGGAGTCTCTGTATTTTTAGGACAAGTTTACGATATTGGATTAGGAGTCTTGATCTCCATCAAATATTCATTTTATATTATGTTTAAATACAATTGTTGATTGGTTTCCATTATCTTCAAGTGGAAAGTGACTCAAAAACTCTATCTGACATGATCACAGGAAAAGTCAAAATCAATTGGCTAGCTAATTGTAGCTTAAATTTTCTCTGAATTATTTTAACATTCATGTTACAGAGACAATTGTGGGCGTCAACCATCTTTTATAGTTCTTTTTCATTTTTGGGCATTAACCATCTTTTATTTCAAAAAAGAAAATATAATCGTGGTTCTTTATTTTATTTAAAATTATGATTTTTTTTTTAAGGATAAAATTATGATTTTTGTTTTGCACTTTAGTTTCTACAAATTTGGTATCTGCATATATGATTCTTTATGAATTTCGTCCTAACATTTGTTTAATAATACTTTTGGTCCCGCAATTTTTTTTTAATGTTTGATGTTAAGTCACTTATTTACCTATTAGTCATGACTGGTGGCGACATCCCTTACTTTGTATGGGTGTCATGTAACTGTTTTATTTTGTTTCGGTGGTGACACTATTTTCTTGGGTGTCTGATTGTTGTAACAGATTTTGGGTAATTCACCATTTTAGCACACCTTGTGCGAGGTGAGTTTATCCTCATTTGAGCAATATATTCCATTTTGATTTGTTCAAAACAAAAAAAAAACTTACTTACCTATTAGTTTGCTTTGATAGAAAGCACTTGACTTTGCCTCAGTTAAATAAAAATTTAAAACTTAGACAAAAATCGAAATTAAAAAAAATCAGTTCTTTTTATAGAAGAAATATGGAACTTAATTTTCAAAATTAAAAAGAAAAAAAATAGAAAATATATTTTGAAAATTAGAATAATAAATTCGAAATAAAAAAAATAGTTTTATTTTCGAACTTAATTTTTTTCTGCGAAAAATAAAAAATTCAGAAAATTAATTTTCGTAAATAAAAAAAATACATTATTATTTTGATTTAAAAAAATAGGAAATTTATCTTCAAAGTTTCCTTTTGAAATTAAAAATAATTAATTTATAAAAAATAAAAAATACATTTTCGAAAATCTGGAAATTAAATCTCAGAAGGAAAATATTTTACAATTTTTTTCTGAATTGAATCTGGAAATACATTTCAGGAAATTAATTTTCAGATTTTTTTTTCTTAAAAAATATGGAAATTAATTTTCGTCATTTAAATTTAAAAAATATATCTTCATGTTTTTTTTGAAATTAAAAATATTTTATTAATTTTTTTAAAAATAAAACCAAAACAAGTTATATTTTTTTTTCAAAATTAAAAATCTGAAAAAAAAATTGTGAAAATTATATAATCTCAAGACTTTCGAAAATAAAAATAAAAATAAAAATTTCTATTTATTTATTTTTAAAAAAATTCAAAAATTAATTTTCATATTTTTTGAATTTATTTTTTATTTTTTTAATAATAGAAATGTCACGTCAGATGCCATGTGGCCACTTATGTGCAGTCAGCATGCGCCATGTCATCATTAGAGTGACAGTTGGTAGCTTCAATGGGCCCATAGCTTTTTTTGAAAAACAAATCTTCTTGCAAGGACGAAAAACAACATTTTTTTACAAAGACAAAAGACTAAACGAGACATATTTGCATGAACCTTTGAAATAATTTAATGTGTGTATATATATATATATATATATATATATATATATATAGTATTATGTTTCTCGATATGAGAATAGGTATTTTAATTTTGCGTCTTTCTTGTGATTATAGGTGAAATGAAATTGTTGTTGCTCAACGAAGAGATCAAGCAAAACAATATAAGCCTAGAATTGAAGGAAGTAATTATATAAGGCAGCTGGAAGTTGGCTTAACAATTGATGGTCGGATTTATGTAAGTGTATCAAATCGTTTATCAAATAATCAAGTGTAAGTAGAGTATCATATTTATAGGGATTGTCGACCAACTAGAAAATTCATGTTACTTATTTGAGAACAATTAAAATAAATAAAAACAAAGGAAAAAGGGTAAAGGGGTTTTGCAATTTGATATAGGGTGTTCATGGGTTGGGTCAACCCAGAAAGTCCGGTTAAACCCACCCGAAAAACTCAAAAAAATGGGTTGAGTTGGGTAATTGGGTGTGTATGGTTTCTAAAAATGGAAAACCCATAAAAATAAATGAGTTTCGGGTAAAATCAGACCCAAACCCAAAAAACCCACTTACCCAATAATATTAATATTTTTTATCTTTATTTTCATAAGATAGAAGAAAGTTATATTTCCAAAACATACACATTATACCCTATATATTGAAAATCAAAACATATTAGTCCATGTTTGGTATCCCCGTAACAAACCGCAAACGCACGTTCATAATTGTCCACCGTGATTTGAATGAAATTGAGGGTGTTTGGATCTCAGATAGGGAATTGATTCTTAATCTTGGAATTCATTCTAGGTGAAGCAGCATTTTCTAGCTTTTACTGTTCCTTCAATCGATTCTCAAACAACCATTGACAATTTCTCAATTTTGCCCTCTTTAATAAAAACATAAGTAAAAAATAACCGTGGCTTGTCATCTTGAGGTGTCATCCCTCGTCGTTTTTCCTTATTTAAGGAGTCATCTGGATCGCCCATTCCATTTAATGAATTAAAGCAAAATAACTATAAATATAAAAAAAAATTCTTCAAAAACAGAAAATTAAAAAAACATAAGTAAAAAAAAAAACGAGTATGT
>Ga0228711_1006666_pt1 | contig 17023 bp, 15 predicted proteins | sample MedpolnodulmetaG_2_FD_177996 | JGI IMG/M metagenome (GOLD analysis project Ga0228711, IMG submission 177996) | Root nodule microbial communities from Medicago polymorpha collected in Santa Monica, California, United States - brown nodules | ecosystem: Host-associated > Plants > Roots > Nodule...
ATTTAAATAATCTCAAAAACTAAAACCATACGTACCACACTCAATCCCGTCATGACCAATATAACTGGTTTGTCGCCAATGGATCCAAAACGAAATCTCCTTCCTTCGTTATCAGCCATAAAAAAAAACAGTAAATAAGAAAATTAAAAAGCATACATTACTAATAGATTATTACTTTTATTTTTTATTTTTGTTCTAGTAGATTATTAAGTATTTCCTAGTAAATTTAATTCCATGATTATTTTCTGTTGATGGTGTTAGAAGTCGGTGAAGGTTTATAAATTAGTTTGTTATACTTGTTTACTATAAGTGCAGCTCTAGTTAAAATAAACTTGGATTTTTCATATGAATAATTTAATCTTGGTCCTCTTAAATGGGAATAGACGCATGTACTTACCTGCAAAATCTATGATGTTGTCACTAGCAGTATAGCCTGGATTTTGAAGAAGAGGGTTAAGTTCAAAAGAATTTGGTATGATTAAACCCAAATAAGGACCCTCTTCGTTGATTTTAGCAATTTTGTTTTGTAACTCTGATGTTAAAGCACAACTCACGAATGCATTTTGGGTATTAAACAACATAAAGGCTGCAAGAGACATGAACAAGACTATTTTCCCATGAGTAGCTGCCATTTTTATCTACACCCAGACACACGCAATATAGGAAGACAAGAACCGTGGGATTTGAGAAATGAAGGACCTAATGGGTTGGTTTTTATAGAGAATAGAATGAAGGGTAACCCCTTGGGTTGGTCTGGTTAGGCCGGAGGTGTTAGTATTTTAAAACATGACCAACAATGTATAATTTTTCTGTGATGACAACCATAAATATTAATCATTTAGTCACACCCATAAAATATATACATCATTAAAATATTTAAAAAAAACAATTTTTTATTTAATTTTCTATTTATGTGAATTTGTCTAAATATTTTATATTTTGACTTATGACCATGTAAACTTTGCTCTAATTCAAACTTTAGTTAAGATGTGTCTAATTGATCGGGTTTTGAATAGGTTAACTTTATCTAAGGGGATCAAAACCAACAAAAAAAGTAAATCAATGGATCTTTATCTTTCTTTAAATTGCAAGGTGAGACAATTTAGAGAAATGTTTTGCAAACACTCAAATCTCTATTTGACACCTTAAGAGAGAAAGAAATAAAAAGAGTGATATTGTATATGTGATAAATTTGTGATGAGATTCCCCGTGAGTTTAGCTCAGTTGATAGGAACATTGCATAATATATGCAGGGGTCAGAGTTCGAACCCCAGACACCTCACTTCTCCACATTTAATATGTGTGAGTTCCAGTCACTAAGTTACTCGACCAAAAAAAATTGTGATGAGATATGAAGACAAAAATAAAGAGAAAGTTGAGCGTTAAATGAGTGTTTGAGAAATAAAAGGTGTCTACTTTATTTTTAACAATTTAATATTATAGATTTGTGAAATGGAAATTTAGTTTTTAAATCAAAGAACGTGGGTTATATTTAGTATATTGTTTAGAATTTAACATCGTAATTTTAACGGTATCACTTATTTTGATGAATGTTGTCTGAATAGATTTTTACAGATGAATAAATTGATTCAAAATTTCATTTAAGATATTAAATTATTATTTCATTTTATAATTTTAAAGTACTAAATTATTCGATGTCCTTATAATTTAAAAAACCAAAATACTACTAATTATATTTCATTATTAATTAGTACCTCATTTGCAATATTTATTTATCTGAAATTATTTGTCATTTAAAAATATCAAGGTAACATTTATTAAGTTTCTTCAATTCATAAATCATCGATTTAGTCAAATAAATTCTTAAACTATATAAACATATATAGCAGCCCTTATAGTATATGTAACATGTCAATTTAGTCATTTATGTGTGTGCATACATGGTCCTGCTAAGTGAAATAAAAAATGGAAATAAAAACTAGTTTCACATTAAAAATATAACCTTTGAAATTTTTAAGATGTTGAATACATATATTTGATTTCTTAACTTGCGTCCAAATCTTCTATTTAACATATTAATGGTCTTTTTCTTCGAAAAAGATGTTAATGGTCTTTAAAAAAAACCATATTAATGGTGATGAGAGTCATAAACATTTTACAACTCATGTTACAAATGAGACTTTATAAATTCAAGTTATTCCCTTTGAGTTGAAACTTACAGGACAATTTACTTTCATATAATTTATGAACTATTCTCTCCAATCATATTTATAATCAAAAAATAATTTTTTAGGTTTATTGAATAATTAATGTATTTGATTTATATATAGATCGGATACATTGGTTATTCAATGCATCTAAAAAATTGTTTTTGCTTATAAATATAGCCAAATGAAGTACTTGGCAACAAAAATCTAGATTTATAAATCAAATTAAGAAAATGTTAAAAAGTGCTCTTATAATATTGATTAAGGAAACATAAATATAGATATTACACTAGAAAGTGGTAAAAGGTAGTCAAATCAACTTAAAAAAAGATTAAAAAGTATTGAACTGTTATTTTATTAGTTACCTTAACAAGTGTTTTGAAACACCCAAATTTTGAATCTGTTTTTTGTGGAGACAAAACATAAATGTAACTCCAATGAAAATGATCATTCATTTTTGTAGCAAAATTTACTTCGATACGTGGCTCAATCATTGTTTCTCTTCTCAGCCGACATTATCTCGTTAATGGATAAGATTTCATCTCTCGCCATATGTACCACATCCACGGGCTACAAACAAGGTACAAACCGACGAGCAGAAGCAGTGATACGAGTTAGCGTAAATGTGCTGGAATAATTGTTTGATTCCTCTATTCATAAAATTAAAAAATTGTTTAATTCACCACGTGTAGCACGCGTGTAGACTGATATATTTCAATAATGATTCAAAATGATCCAAGAGGTGATTTTAAATAGATAATCTAAATTTAACGAGCTTACTTAACAAGCCACATATGAAAAATAAAAGTAATTAAACATATTATTATTTACCACACTCCTTCTCAAGCTGGTGAATGGACATCTATCATATCCATCTTGCAAGTAAGTTGACTGAATTTTTCGATTGATATACCTTTTGTTAGTAAATATGTCAGCTGATGCTCATAAGGAATACAAATTGTAGTTATCGATCCACTATCCTACTTCTCTTTGATGAAATGTCAGTCAATCCCAATATGTTTTGTCATGTCATACTAAACAAGATTATGCGCAATACTAATGGTCGATTTATCGTCACAAAACAAAACATCTTCATAAGACCTTCACATTGTATCTATCAATGTGCATGAGGAATTTATGTTTATAATAACGTCATATTTTCTTAATTGTAGGATTGGTGTTAAGGAAGAGACTTGGTTCTTGGGGTACTAAGATGCCATTCTTACTAGGATGATCGTTCCTAATTAGGTTCTAAGTATGATCCCCTTTCATATATGTTGGTGCTTCAGAAAGGTGTGAGGGGAGTCAGTTAAATTACAAGGAGTTTGTCCCCACGAACTTAGCTCAGTTGGTAGAGACATTGCATAATTTATGCAGGGGTCGGGGTTCGAACTCCAGACACCCCGCTTCTCCACACTTAATTTTGTAAGCTTTAACCACTAGGTTACTAGACAAAAAAAAAATTACAAGGAGTTCTTTGGAGTGGGTTACATAAGAATAGGATTATCAACTAGGTTATATGAGGGGATTTTCACAAGCCGAAAAGGGAGGAAGTTGAAGATTATATACATGAGGGTAGTGAATGTTAGCTTATTAGCAAAAAGGAGATGAAAATTATTTTCTCAGAAGACACAGAGTTTTGGAAAGAGCTTATAGTGGAAAAGTATGTATCACATATTGTGGGGAATTTAGATCTAGGGGATGGGGTGTTGTCGGCGATTATATTGTTGCGGTGGAAAGATATTTGTGCTATGGAAAATAATTCTAAATGGTTTCAAACGCAACTACAAAGAAATTGTGAATGTTATGTGTTGATGAAAGCTGAAAATTGCTGAGGACGACTAAGTTTTCTCAATTGTGATTTCATTTGTTTCAAGCGATTGACGCTAAGGGAGAAACTTTGTTCCTTAGTTATGGGTTCCTTAACTTCTCCAATAGAGCATTAAGTACAATTATTTTTGGATTTAAGCTACACTAAAAAATATATAAAAATAAAAGCATAAAGATAAAGGGATAAATTGCGGAAAAAACTTGGGTTTATTGTGTTATTGTCCAGTTCCACTATGCTTTTACTCAGTTCCTAGCCTCTGAAGACCCACGTTCTAAGTTAGTAGTCTCAAGAAATAATCAACTCCCTCACTCGGTTACTCTAGCATTGACCGTTTTGGAGGCTTCCTCGCCAAATAGTACAATCACATGTTTTTCAACATCGACTGACAAGACGATTATTTTTAGACGTAAACAAGTCTCCCCTAAGTTGTATCATCGGTTCACCGATGAGAAATGAAACGATGCGACACAGTTTATAAGAGTTGTGCGTGAACATGTCACTATTGTGCTGTAAGTAGAAGACAAGCTTTTATTCGGCTTCGGCTTACAATTGCTAACAAAATCATTAACTCTTGTAGACTTCACTATTCCCCCCTAAGATTTGAAGATTTTCATCTTATAATAATAATGATCCAAGAGAGTAAGTATTATGTCAATTTAGTAAAAGAAAAACGTAACAATTACAATAAAAACATATAAGCAAGCAAATATCCTCAAACCACAAATAAAATGAAGAATTAGATTATCCTCAAACCACAAATAAAATGAAGAATTAGATTCTGTCCCCCCAAGTCCCGACAGTGGAGTCCCTTTCGATAGTAACAGCCTAGCAGGCGCAGTACAGGCTCGTGTAACACGTTCGAATAATATAAACCTAACGTACAATCAGGTGACAAGGACGTCAAAATTCAAAATTTATGTGTAACCAAAAAAGTATACTTATAATATAAACCTAATGAAGAAAACCATAATTTTGGATCAACTTAACTTTAAATATACTTATTTTAATTTTTTGAAACAAAATACACCTCAATTAAAAGTATGTGTAACCAAAAAAAGTAAGTAAATCGAATCAATATGCATATGTTGGGGAAGAAGATCTTTGATTTCTGGTGAACATTTTGAAGAATATTAATTAACTCTACATAACAAAGCTGTCGAGCGAATATATGTAGACTGATAATCGAACTCCAAACACATCACTTATTCACTTTAAAATGTGAATTTCTAATCACTAAATTACATAAAAGAACATACAAACGAATATTACACTAACAAAGCATGTTGGATTTTCTTGAGGGACCGAAATATATATATATATAACCTAAACTTCACTAAAATTGCAAAAATGCTCGGGCTTTGGCCCTCTTTATAATAAAAAAAAATGCAAAAAAGATGAACATAATTGATCTCAAGTCTTTTTCAGTCTCAAAAGAGGATGGGGAGATTTAAATTGAGTCATGGAGGTAAATGTAAAATTATATTTTTCACTCATATAATATTCAATATCATATTGTCAAAAAATAATATCTTAGTAATATTTAAGAGCACATTCAATGAAATTTCCTATTAACATTTAAGAGCAACTTTGATGGAAGATGTTTTTGTCTATTAACATGTAGGATTTTTTAACTACTCTCATGATCCGGTCCAATGAAACTTTAGGCTATGATCAAATATTAAAAATGAACACCTCATAAAAAAACTTAAATTTTTTTAAAAAAAATTATCCTCTATTAAAATTGAAAATAACATAAACCGAAACACAATTTTTTTAAAAAGAGCCATCATTTTTTTTGTTTAACCTTTACATATAGACAAAATCGAAGGTAGATTTAAAACTAAACATTCAAACGGCCTGAATATCAATGAACTTTTTATCTACAAACAATTGACATATAGTGATAATTTTCATATGTCGTTAAAAGCCAATTTTCTTGTTTTTTTAGAAATTAAGCCTAAATTTTTTTGAGACCCTTCTCTTTTTTTGTTGGTCAGGGTTTGAACCCCGGACCTTACATATATTATGTATTGTCCATATCAACTGAGCTAAGCTCAAGAGGACTATATATGTATGTATCTCGCATATATATATAAAGAGAAATTAACTACTAATATATGTATATGCAACTTCTTTTAACATGTTTCAAAAAAAATTGTGCTACTTCTTTCATCAATTGCAACGACTTTCAAAGTATATACAACTTCTTTCCTCATTTTAAATAAAATACAATTCATGAAAATGCTTCGCAAATAAAATTTATAATTTTTATAATCTAAAATATCATAAATAAGATAATTATTATTTAACAAATTGATTATTATTAAAATGTAATAATATAAAGTTATTAGTGAAAATCATTTAATAAATTTTTCAGTTACTAAGATGAAACAAATGAGTGTTTATTAAGTATTAATATTAAGATAAAATTATGTATACACATGGAATGCATCTAGAACCATTTAAGTTATAGCAACCGTGATTATACTATAATGTTTTTGTAGAAGCAAATCAAAATTAAAATAGAAACAAACACTAATGAAAGTCTAACATATACATGTTTGATGAATACATATAGGGGTGATTGAGATTTATTTATTCACCCGCAGAAGGGAAGAAACACAGAAAGTGTCAGAATTTGAGATGGACAAGAGAGATCTCAAGAGGTTAGAGATGAAATACATGGCACACAGATTTTGCTCTAAATGTGAAAAAAGTATGAGATTTTCTTTTCTCATCTTTCAGGTTGCTCGTGTGCCCTACCATTTTGAATTACATAATTCGAGAAGTGTAAAGACACGTCAAAAACTCCTTCAACAACCTATAATATTGCGGATTTAATAATCTGAATCAGGTCGGAAAAGAAATTCAAAAAATATCTTAAAACTAAAACACCTAATACCTTTGTTATTTACATTCTAAGCCCTCTAAAAAATGACTATTTCTTTTTCCATTTTACTCTTTTCTCATGCGCCCTACTTTATTATGAAAATACTCTCGTTCAAATTATATAATTCAAACTACTTTTTGGATATTTTTGGATTATAAAATCCGAAACCAGCTAAAACCCAGAATTTGTATTTTTTTTTAACAAGCACCCAAAATTTGTATTTTAATTGGTAAGGTCTCTACTGACCACCATACTATCCCCACATAAATTGCGAAACAATTATTGGGGATATTATCTTACAAGAAAGAAATTTGTTGAAAGAATAAAAAATGAAAAATGAATGATATAATGTTAAAGGATGCAAGATTATCATATATAGCCATAAAACGTTTCTTGACTATAATTACAATAAAAGGAAACATTTTGAATTAACACATCACAAGCTTTCCAAACCTTGTTTGTAACACCGCAATCCACAATTTGGGATGGTTTGGACTATATAATCCGAATTCATTCCCAGATTACTTCGGATTATATAATCCGAACCAGTCTCATACTGTATTAAACTTGAGGTTTGGAGAGTTTGACAAAGTTTAAAAAACAAGAAATTTAATTTCAACATACATTAAAAATAACAATTTCAAAAACATGAAAAATTCAATAACGTAATTCAAAAGCGTAAAATAACTAATAAAACACACAATATCTTTGTCAAAAAAAAAACACACACACAAAATATCATGGATCGACCAAACTTGAATCATCACCTGATCCATCCATGCAAACCCTGATTTCTTCGTGGGTCCTAGGTGGAATCAAAATTTTCCAAATATCTTGGAAATATCTTATCAAGGGAGTGTCCATATTATATAATCCGAACAAGTTCAGAATGTGGACGATGGTTTGGTTATCAAGGCTAATTAGGGATGACAAAAAAATCCGCACCCATGGATATCTGCGGATAAAATTCATCACGGACACGGAGCGAATACCTTGATGGATATCCATAGATAAAATAAATAGATGTTTTGACTACATGCTAATTAATGGATACGGATGCGGATTTAATGGTATCCACATCCGCGGATATCCATATCAATTATTAAACCGAGTAAATTACATAAATAACCTTAGTACCTTTCAACTTCCTAAGCAAAAAAAACCTCGGTATTGTGAGTGTTATTAGTTATTACACTACTGTTTAAATTTGTATTATGCTCCTTAAAAGAAAGTGAAAGTGGTCGGGAAGCAAAAAGCTTTGTTTTTTTTAATATGATAAGCTTTATTTATACTTTTGTTAAATCAAAGAACTTTATTTTTATTAAAAGCGAGAAGCTTTATTTATGTTTTTGTTGAGTCAATGATTTTTGTTGTTATTGTAATGTATATATATATATATATATACATATATTATGTTTTGCTAAAAAGAAAATAAAATGCATGTGATAAACTTTTATTTTTAAATTCCAGCTAAAAAAATTGTTATTTTTTAATTCTGTTATAAATGTTATCCAGGGATATCTGTATAAACCCACGGACTCTTCAAAATCCGTGGATTACCCGCTAAACGGATATCTACGCGGATATGGATAGGGTACGGATTTCATATTTAACTAACGGAGCAGACATGAATATCACACTATCCGCATCCATGGATATCCATTTACATCCCTAATGCTAATTCATTTAACAATTGTTTTCCCTTCCATTGATTGGTCAGACTCTATTGACCATATTTTTCCCCTTCCATTCACTAATCGTTACACTATGACAACATTTCCCCAATAAATACCAATCATTTTTCACAAATTCTCATTCCAACTCACATTCTCTCTTTCTCTTTTATAATGTTCATGATGCCAATGTTCTACCATTGGCATTTCATACAAGGTTCCTCTAATCTTGTAGGGATAATATGAATGGTCAACGGGCGATGTCCCACTCTGCATATTTGGTCATCGGAATCTGGGGTTGCTCATCGGAATCTCATTCTTCCAACTTCCCCTTATGAGAATGTGCAAGAGAAAACAAACCTTCCCCTCCTCTCCTTCTGAGGATTTGCGAGAGGAAACAAGCCTTCCCGCATTCCCTCTCCATCTTTTTGTACCAAAGATTTAGTTTTAGGCATCTAATAATTTGTTGTAATAAGCATTATTTTAATGTAAATGTATTATAAAATATTGATCAATAAATAAAATGTGTTCAATTATTAACGTCTCTTTAAATTTATGCCTTTTTTTTCCTTCCCCATTTTCATTGACCGGTTTCATCCGGTTATACCCAATAAGTAACTAAGGTCCACCATCAGTTCCTTTAAATTGAAGTTCATATTAGGGGCTCCCCCCACATTCAATATAAGGAAATTGAAGTATAAATTTAAACAATTTTTCTCCCCTCCAAATTCCCACAGTTTGAAAGGGAGATAAAACTAACTTAAGAGGGATTTTAGTCCCCCACGTACCTTCCCCTCCCCTCCAAAAAGACGAACTAAACCACTAAAATCTAAAATAATTTCTTCCCTCCCCTCCAACCAAACACACATTAACAATTCCATGAACATTCTTATACATTAAACATACAATTATTTTCATTTGATCTTTTCTATGTATAAACATGGTACTTTTCTAATCACGAATCCCTTCCAAAAATTTGTACTTAACATGAAACTCTGCATCAAGAGAGAAGTTTTACAAGGATATTAAAACAACAACATACTACAAGCCAGGTGGTTTAAACAGAGGAAACAGATTATAGAGTCCATCAACATCTACTGGTAATCCAATAGCACGGCTAAGAACAGGTGGAGTTGACGTTTTTCCCTTCCACGTGTTAAACCATGGCCCTCCTCCAACTTCTAGAGCTGCCATGTCACTTGTCACATCCAATATTATCTGCCATTTTCACATAACATTCATCAGCATGTTCCATTAATCTAATCAAAAACAAAGTATGCGAACAATTTGTGTGTGAATATAAGAAAACACCTTTCCCTTGCTGCCGTCGTATCTTCTTTCCCACAATTTTAATTTTAGAATTCCAAAGCATGTATCTTTACAAGCTTGGGAAAGGCCAGCTTCTGATGTTGGGGCACGCAATGTAGTACCTGGATCCTCTGTTGTTGCTTCTAATTCAACCTGCAAAAATATAATTAATAGAACCTGTCATTAGCCAGAATTCCAGCATGTTTACTTTAAGAAAACATTTCTGCTTTTATTTTTAATCGCAAATTTGCATAATGTTTCATTTTGTTTTCTGCAGACATAAACCAATAACCCCAAGCATGAGTTGTATATTCATCAAAATGTATGAATTGTATATTCATCAAAATGTTCAGATCATTTATGATTCATGAGATGTATACATCTGTAAAGTAACCATCAACATAAAACATAATGTAATTGGAGAGAAATATTTACCACATAATTTCCGTTGTCTGCAGACATAAACCAATAACCCCAAGTAGCTACTTCCCAGCTTACAACACCATTCCATGGCACAAATTCATAAAACTTTCCACCATAGTGAATTCCAATCTGCGCCAATTTGCAACATAGTAAATAAATATTATAAGTTAAGAAAGATAAAAAATAATAAGAATAATATAATATACTGATAGAAAGGATTATTGCATGCACCATTGTTCCCACAATTTGAAACAGATGAAATCACTAACGGCCATTAGACATTCAAATTAGAACACTTCAAAAGAAATATCAACCTACTTGAGCCACTTGACAATAAATTTTAACATAACTCCACATCATTCATGATTTTAAGCAGAGAATACCTGTTTTCCTGAAGTGTCAGTAATGCAATAAATTATTTTAAGACACTAAAAAACTCGAGTACTTTTGTCCCAGCTATAGATTTTGTCAAATCACAGAGAACAACTAACATGAGCAGAGACATGTTATTTTAACCAAAACAAAAAGAACAATAGAATTTGCTTTACATCCCTGTCCTTTAGCCATTCCTATTACCATCAACATTTATTTCAAATGTAATCTTCAATATTACACAAAGTCAGTGAAATAGATTTATAAAATGAGTCAAATTGATAATGCCGTATAAAATTACCAATGCAGCATTTTCAAATGTCTCAGTTAGTCCCGGAATTTGTCTCAATCCACCAGCGGCTGTAAGTGCAATTTCTCCACTAGCACCTTCGAAAACATTACACTGAGCCTGCATGAGACATCCACTCCACTATGTGAGATACAAAAGAAAATTATGCAAACACTTATCGAAACACTGGTGAGAATAGTTGAATATCAAAATAACAAAAATAAGCATACTAATCTACAATACTTGCTGGAAAATTAAATTACCCATAAAACGAGGAAAAGCAACATTCTGGCCATAATTTTCAATCAAAATACAAGAAGGCTCACAATTGATTTCATGCAACTAGCTACATATAGCAAGCCATGATACCGATGTGCAGATAAACTCTATGACACATACTTCAGTGAAGAAAGAGAGTTTTTTACCCAAAACCATTTTCTCGGGAATGCTCCACCCCAGTTCTTTTCTGAATAAGATGGGGCATTTTCAAACTCAATCCTCTCGCCCTCCCACTCTATCCAACCTGAGATTCAATATTGTTAATATAAGAAAAATGAAAGAGAACACACATATGACACCAACAAGAGTGAATAACTTTTAAAGTACAAATGCACTTCACAAACTAATTTTTTCTTCAAGAAGCCAAACTAGCCCACCGAAATTGACACCGGCGAGAAATGAATATGAGACTTTAAGAGGAGCACACTCCAAGGCCCCAAGCCAACACCATACTTCACAAACTAATTGTCAAGCATCATCCTATCATTTCAGTTTTAGTCTGAAATTGACCTTGTAAATGTTCATTATCATACTCTCACTCCTATTCCTGACTCACCACATGACTCTAGCAATAATTATATATGTCCAATACCACAATCCTATTGGCATGTAATATTTTGTAGATATAAAGTGGCTAAATGCCAATCACTTTGGCAAATTACATGAGTGGACAGCCATAATAGCTTCACATAAACTGATCAAATCAATCTGTTTCAGTTCAGACATAAAAAAATGCAGATACTAGAACATGACAGCACATACCTGTTGACAGGCCACCGGCCATGCATATTTGCCAATGTGGTTCAAAAACAGGAAAAGCTGCAAGCCAGCCAGCAGTTGACTTCTGTGTAGACCCAACATCACCCCAACCATATACGGGACGTGTACTATACTCCCAGCGAGCCGTCTTTACTGTTTCTACATAATCCGACCTATAATTATAATTTGTATCAAATAACAAATGTAATCAATCAAAGAAGACAATATTTAAAAAAAATAAAAAATGTAACTCCTACCTTCCATCATCGCAAATGAAACCTTGATGCCAAAGGGGAGTGACTTGAAAACCTTCTAACACCTTATCATTAAATTCCTATGGAAAGTGACCAAATAAGAAGCATTTGTAAACAAAAATAAAGAATAATAATTATTTCTGGAAGCCACTCTTATAAAGTAATGTAATTGTGAGAGAAAATAAACCATTTGTCAGACTAGTCTAAGGGCCCATTATAGATTTGAAAAAAATGGATTTTTGTAGTGTAATATGTTTTTGTTAAAAAAAAACTAACAAAGAATTTTTTAAGGAAAGCTTCAAATGAAAAATTCGTTTGAATAGCTTGTCTTAAAATGTCATTCTAAGTATTTCATCATTTTGTTATAATTTTTTTTTAGGCTTAATTGCATGTTTGATCCCTTATGTTTATTTTAGTTTTCAAGTTGGTCCTTCATGTTTTAAAAGTTTCAAGTTGGTCCCTTACGTTTTAAAAGTTTCAAGTTGGTTCAAAACGTTACCCACGTTGGAATAAGTTAGTCTCTTCCGTCACTTAAATTTAAAGATTTGGGTTGACAATATGGGTGATGGAACTTAACTTATTTAAAAAATCAGTTTTAAAATTTTTTTTTAATTTTTTTTGTTTTATTAAACTCAATATCATGTCGCGGAAGGGACTAACTTATTTCAACGTGAGTAGCGTTTTAGACCAACTTGAAACTTTTAAAACGTAAGGGACCAACTTGAAACTTTTAAAACATAAGGGACCAACTTGAAAACAAAAATAAACATAAGGGATCAAACATGCAATTAAGCCTTTTTTTTAATACTAAAATTTTGAAAAAATCTCTAAAAAAAAGTTATTTCAAATAGCTTTTCATAAAAATCATTTTTGAAAGATGTCATTTTCAAAAAATGGGTGATTTTTACTATGTAAAATCTCGAGCAATAAATATTTAAGTTAGCGAACGTCAAAATCTCTTTTTTAACTTATATCAAATGAGTTTGAAATAATTTCTACTATTTTTGAGTAAATTTCCAAAAAATCTATTTTTAAAAATACAAAGAAAAATCCATTTTTTTAAATCTAAAACAAAACGGAGCCTAAATTTGTTGGAAATTAAAGGGAAAAAAGTCACCCTTGAAAGAGTGTCAACGACTACCAATGTAATAAGTAAAATTAGTTCAGGAAAGAAATAAAACTAGAGTCATTCAAAAGTAATCACTTATATAGCCAGCAAAGATGCAGCAGTAACAGAAAAGTTAATACCTAGGACCTATTTGGATTGACTTATTTGAGCTCATCTGTTGGCATAAGTAGTTGCGAAATTGTTTGGGAGAGCTTACGAAAACCGTGTATGACATGTCCATAAGTTGCTTTCAGCTTATTTTCAATAGCTCTCCATGATAGCTTATGAAAACACCTTATAATAACTTTACTTTATCTTTTGTAAAGGAAATAACTTATGCATAAGCACTTGCATGATAAGCGGTTATACTATAAGCACTTAATTATGTTGTTTATCCAAATAGAGCCTTAATAGTCAAGCATCTTAAGAAGAAAATGACCCCCAAGGTATGCTTAAATGACGCACACACAAACCCAAGACTCACCACCTATTTATTCATTGGAAAAAGTGTACTCACCTACTCTCATGTATGTTTAAATGACAAACAGTTGGATTGACAATTAAGTAACAAATATTTGCAGTTAATTTACTGATGAATAGAATAGATTCATAGGCAGTTAGATTGAAAGATTGTATATATAAACCTACCTTAGGAGGAACCTCCTTGTTCGGAGGTTTAGAATTTTGTTTAGCCGCAAAAGTGTTACCCAACATCAGCTCATTCCTGCCTAACCATTCAAAAAATATAACTTGTAAGTTATAATTATAATGTAATCATCATTTATATTACAATTACATAAAAATTCAAACTTTATTATAATGTGAAAATAGTTGCTTACTTCCCCAGAAATTGTGTGATTGGGGAGTGTATTGACAAATGTATTTATCATCAGCACCAAGAATTTGTGCCCCAACACCAGTAAACCTAGGTCCATATTGTGCTAATTCCAAAGTCGTCAATTCTTTGGGAAACGCAGGATTTTCAACAGAATACATAAAGCAAAAGCTTTGCCTCTTTTCAGGAATTGATAGTTTGAAGTACCAACCCTCGAAGAATTTGCGTGCAGTTCCATCAAAATGATACCTAAACACGCAATTTAAATTTCAATTTCAATTTGAATGAATGGATGAAAATAAGAATGAAAAAGATAGAAAGATAATTACCCGCTGTGAGGGGTACGAAGTTGACGATTGGGGGGTGTAGGAGAGTAAATGGGTTTGGAAGATTGAGATTGTTGTTCGGTATGTGAACTGTGAGGGATGATTAGTTTGAAAGAACGGTTGTGATGAAAGGGGAAGAATGTGCGTGTGGATGAAGAAGAAACAGAGGAAGGAAAGTGAAGAAGAGAAGGAGGATTCAATAGCTTGGTTTCCATGGATGGATGATTCTTGTTTCTCTCTCTATTTCAGTGACGAGTGATGATTGTAGAAGAAACTACTACGACTTTGTTGTCATCTTCAATTCAAACCAACATGACACGTTCTTTTCTTTCCTCATCTAACTTAACTAACTAACAATCTTGTACTGCTGTGTAGTAACTTTTGATGCGTGTTCTTTTTTAGCTTCATCTAACTAACCAATTTTACAAATCAATTCTTGATACACATCATCTTATGCTAGATTTGGAAGAATGGGCAAATCTAGTCTACAAGAGAGATTTGAAGTGTTTGGATTTATAAAGTATAATCAAATTTGAAAATTACTCTTCTGATTTATAAAACGTCGTTTTGACCCAAGTAAATTACGTTAGAGCCACAAGCGGTAGTTAACTACCGTTGGCAAAATCGGCAGCAGTTAACTGCCGCTGGAGCCAGTGGTAGCCCCCCCAAAACCAGAAAACTCCTACCTCCTATTCACTCATCACTTTACCTCACCATACCATTCCATAAAAAATCCCCATTTCAAAAATCTTTTGTGTTCCAAATCATTGTTGATCGATTGCTAAGACGTTTCTACATACAATATGCATCAAAGAACAGGTATTGCAAATTTTAACTCGTTAACATTTGATTGGATTTTTTTTTGTACTGTCACAAACTTGAACGACGGTTAACTAACGCTGGAAATCAGCGGCGGTAAACTGTCGTTGGACAATTAGAAAAAATTTCAAAACATCATTTGGCAGTGCTACTGCCATAATTTTTTTTTTCCAATTTTTTTTTCTGTTGTTTTTTTTGTTTGTTTATGTTATTATATGATATTAGATACATGTTTATTAATTAGTTTAGTAATTATATGTTGTTTATTTATAGATATGATTGAGAATGCGGATGATGATCCGGGTGATCGAAAGCCTAGTGTTGTCGATTCCGTTAAGGTTGAAGCTCTCATTAAGGTCAACGCTTCCGTGAAGGTTGAAGCTTCCGTTAAAGTTGAGGCTTCAAGCGTCAATTCCGGTGTGTGGAAACTTCGTGACAACGAAGTGGACACGACTTATTTCTTTTCGACCCGAGATACATGGAAAGATAAAGACGAATTGCTCGGTTGGGTCCGTCGACAAGCAAATAGGGCTGGATTTACGGTTATCATTAGAAGATCTTGTGAAGGTAGAAATGCTATGTTGGAGTTGGTTTGTGAACGGAGCGGCGAGCACAAAGCACCAAATAGAAAAGTGTAAGCATGAAGCAACGCGATCAAGAAAATGTGGGTGTTTGTTCAAGGTGCGTGGATATGTCGTCAGGGAAGACAATGCTTGAAAATTGGCTATTCTTAATGGCGTTCACAACCATGAGATGGTGCCATATGTAGCAGGGCACCTTCTTGCCGAAAGATTAATGGAGGACGACAAGAAGATTGTACATGACTTGACCAAATCTTTGGTGAAACCAAAAAATATTTTGACAAATTTGAAGAAGAAAAGGAAAGAGTCCATGACAAATATCAAGCAAGTCTACAATGAATGTCATAAATTCAAAAAGGCAAAAAGGGGTGACTTGACGGAGATGCAATTTCTAATCTCAAAGTTGGAAGAGAATGGATATGTTTATTACGTAAGAGAAAAAAGGAAAGTCAAACTGTTCAAAATATTTTTTGGACTCATCCAACATCGGTAAAGTTGTTTAACAATTTTCCGACTGTTTTGATAATGGATTCCACGTACAAAACCAACTTGTATAGGATGCCATTGTTTGAAATAGTTGGAGTGACCTCAACCTATTTGACATATTCGGTTGGTTTTGCATTTATGACGTCGGAGAAGGAGGATAACTTTACTTGGGCTTTGCAAATGTTGCTTAAACTTCTTGAACCAAATAGTGATATGCCTAAGGTGGTAGTGACCGACAGGGAGACGAGTATGATGAATGCCGTAGCAAATGTTCTCCCCGATAGTAGTGCAATACTTTGTTATTTCCATGTTGGCAAAAATGTTAGAGCAAGAATCACCACCAATTGCAAAGTTAAACAAAATGTTGTGGTAGTGGATGGGCAAAAGAAGATTGTCGACGAGGAGAAGCATAGTAAGTTAGTTGATACCATATTTGATACATGGGAAAAATTGGTTGAATCTCCTACTCAAGAGTTATATGCGGGTAATCTATTGGAATTCCAAGATGCTTGTAAGGATTATCCAAAGTTTCTTCACTATGTTGAAACTACCATTTTGAAGCCTTTTAAGGACAAATTAGTGAGGGCATGGACGGACCTTGTGTTACATCTTGGGTGCAGGA
>Ga0228711_1006668_pt1 | contig 17021 bp, 7 predicted proteins | sample MedpolnodulmetaG_2_FD_177996 | JGI IMG/M metagenome (GOLD analysis project Ga0228711, IMG submission 177996) | Root nodule microbial communities from Medicago polymorpha collected in Santa Monica, California, United States - brown nodules | ecosystem: Host-associated > Plants > Roots > Nodule...
TACTTGAAAAATATTCCGCTGCAATTTGTTGGTGTTTATTAAATAGTATTCATTTCTATTTAAGAAATTTTGAAAAGTAGTGTGACATGCCCGTTCGTGTTTAACTCTGATTATTTTTTATTTATTATTATTAAGTTTGGGATAACGGGGTGTTACATCAAGCGTGAATTCATTTTCACTGAGTTAAGGAAATGAGCAATTTTGAAAAGGAGAATAACAATTTCCCATTATTTTAGGGGACCGTTGATGACGTAAATTGCTCAAGAAGAGAAATGCTGAAGAGATATGTTGAAACATCTTGAAAAACACAATTGCCTTTGGTTATGGGAGAGAACGAGAATACTTCTAGGAAAAGATCTACTAGTATCATTGTGCTTATAATAACGAGGCTTGACTTCTCCATCATTTGGCTTTGACCGTGGCTAAACTGAAGTAAAAGTTAATAAATTCAAATCCAAAAAAATTTAACGTGAGAAACAAAATGTAGTATTGAACTTCCATTTTAGTCATCATACTATATAATTTTTTTTTGAACAAATCAAAATGGTATATATTAATAAACCAACAATGCTTGATCCTGTACAAGATGTGCAAAATGGGAAGCACCAGAAAATATTTACAAAATTACGATGCCAAAACAAAAGCACCCCCAAACCAAAAATTACAAGAGAACACCCATACAAGGGATGGGGTGTTTCCACCAATCATGGTAAGAATAGACAAAATCCACCTGTTTGGACCTCAACCACAAGAAAGAATTAAGCTTTACTTTCGCTAAGAGATTTATAGGATTGGATACCACATTTTGAAATATACAGTTATTCCTATCCTTCCAAATGGCCCAAACTGTGGCAAACCAAATAATCCTGAAGTAAGAATGAGAATAAATAGGCATTCCCGCCATCTTAGTGAACTGAGTAAAGTGATGTTGAATCGCACTAGGATGAACAAATGAAAAACTGAGCCAATTCGAAACTAGAGCCCATAGAGAACCAAAGAAGGAGCAGTGTATAAAATGATGAGCCGCCGACTCATTTGAGCCACAACCAAACGCACAGGACATGTCTGTGGAAAGTAGAACACCTCGATGCGCCAAGTTGTCTTTAGTTGGAATGCGGTTACGAAAGAGACGCCACACCAACAGAGAGACCTTTGAAGGTATATGCTTGTGCCAAATGTCATCAACAATGGACCTGTCCACCATATCGCCAGTGCTAGTCAAGAAGGAATATGCTCCCTTCACAGTGTAACCATGAATGGGATCAAGTAACCACCTCCACGTGTCAGAACCAGTATCCTGCAAAATAATGTTATGAAGTAACAAGGAACATTCCCTCACACACTCCTCCTCCCAGGCAAACAGCCCTCGCCTCCATTCCCACGCCCCTCCATCAATCCCCCACCCACGACTCTCCATGTCCCTAACCGAACTCACCTTGTCCACCGCCAACTCAAACAGACGCGGAAACTTCATCCTTAACGGAATATCCCCAATCCAGTTGTCATACCAAAACAAGGTGTTCCGACCATCACCTACCACCCACCTAATATTATCCTCAAACCAATTCCCCACTCCCATACCTACCCCTTCACGAATAAGACCCACCTTCTTCCACCAAACAGACGCTTGTCTACCCCCCTTCCCTAATCCGACCACCCTCCTCCCCATACCGCGCTTTTAACACACGATACCACAATCCATCCTTCTCCATCTGCATTCTCCAACACCACTTACCCAACAGAGAAACATTAAAAGCTCCCATCCTCCTAACACCTAACCCCCCGTCCTCCTTTGGTAAACAGATTAAGTCCCATTTAACCCAAGCTATTTTCCTAATGACCTCACCACCCCCCCAAAAAAATCTTTTCAAAATAGATTCGATAGAAGAGATTATACCTGCAGGGGCTTTGAAAAAGGAAAGAAAGTAAACCGGAAGAGAGGACATAACAGCTTTCAAAAGAACCAGACGGCCACCAAAAGAGAGAAATTTATTTTTCCATGATGACAATCGACCCAGAATACGGTCAACGACAGGTTTCCAAAAACTCAACTTCCTCGAATCCCCACCAATTGGAAGACCCAAGTACACAAAAGGTATGCTTCCTCTTCGACAATTCAGCACCGACGCAGCCTCCACCAACCAAAAATGGAGATGTTCACTCCCGTCAACATGCTTTTGTGAAAATTAACTTTTAGGCCTGACACATCCTTAAACAGAAGCAGGACCGCCCTCATGGACCGCACATTCAACCAACTTTTTCCGCCCATAATTAGAGTGTCGTCTGCAAACTGAAGGTGCGTTAGATGGACTTCACTCCCACTTCCTACTTCAAAACCGTGAAATAGATCAGCCCCCACCATCGCGTTCATCAAAACATTAAATCCCTCAGCAGCCAATAAAAATAAAATAGGCGAGAGAGGATCCCCTTGACGGAGTCCCCGCTCCATCGGAAACTCCTCCGTAGGACTCCCATTTACAAGAACTGACGCCACTGCTGTCCCTACACATTCATTTATCCATTTTCGCCAAAGGGTTGGAAAATTCATTTTTACCATCACTGCATCAAGATATTTCAGATCAACCGAGTCATACGCCTTCTCAAAATCAACTTTGAACATAAGAAGCTCCTTTTTCGATCGTCTAGCCTCATCAACAACCTCATTAGCTATCAAAATTCCATCTAATATTTGTTTCCCTTTGACAAAGGCCGACTGAGAATCTGAAACCACACTCCCAATAACTGACCGCAAACGATTAGCTAAAACTTTAGCTACCACCTTGTACATGCACCCCACCAAAGATATTGGGCGAAAATCATTAAGGCGTTGAGGACTCTGTACCTTCGGAATTAAGGCTATAAACGTTGAATTTATTCCTTTTGACAATTTCCCGTTACGATGAAATTCTATAAGAAAATCCATAAAGTCCACCTTTAACGTATCCCAAATTTTTTTAATGAAGTCAAAATTGATACCGTCCGGCCCCAGACTCTTAAAACCATCACAATCCCACACTGCGCTCTTAACTTCTTCCAAAGAAAATGGTTTTATTAATAGACCAGCCTCCCTACATGAGATTTTACGAAAATTAAGGCCCTCCAAACCTGGTCGATTCTCACCCACCGCCTTGAAATGAGTTGAAAAGTGGTCGAAAACTGCGCTACGGATTTTATGAACCCGTTCTACATGAGAACCGCCAACTGAAATCATGTTGATAGCATTCTGACGTCGACGAGTTGACATCGCTCCATGAAAAAATTTGGAGTTTGCATCCCCTTCCCGAAGCCAAGTCATTCTAGATTTCTGCCAATTCATACTGTTATGGACTCTGGCCAAAGAATGCAAATGAAGAGATAAATCATGAAGCTCCTCTATTTCCTCATCTTGTAACACAGCCACCTCTCCCTTCTCATCTAAAATTGAAATTCTATTTTTAACCGACGTAATCTTACTAGCCAAATTTTGTGAGTGTTGTTGATGCCACTCCTTCAAACACACTTTTATCATTTTCAGCTTTTTTCGAAGCACAAATCCACGCCAACCATCTACAAGAAAGGAACCCCATGTATTGCGAACGAAATCATCATACCCTGGAAAATCGGCCCAACACTTAAGCATACGTAACGGGCGCGGTCCCCAATTAGCGTCATCAACATGAAGCAATAAAGGGACGTGATCGGAAAGACCCCGCTGGTGGGCAACTTGAATACAAGTAGGCCATACTTCACACCACTTTTCAGGCAATAAAAATCGGTCCAACCTGCTCATCGATATACCATCACCGCGAAACCAAGTAAACAGCCGTCCACAAATAGGCAAATCTATCAAAAAGTTGCTGTCAATAAAATTATTAAAACAATCTGCATCCACCCTTTTGAAAACCGTACCCCTACCCTTCTTTTCCTCCTCATGTCGAACAGAATTGAAGTCGCCACAGACACAAATGCAGACATCATGCTATATAATATTGGAAAACAAGGCGTTAAACTGGAGAAAAGTTCTATATTTTCAACTTTTGCATTATTCAAGACCTCAACCCTCAATTTAAGAATGATGGTGCATCATTTGACTATTTAATTTAAAGTGCATTAGGAAAAATCTGAATATTGTTATTTGGAAATAAGTTCACACTACAAGTAACTGCAAATAGTACATCATTTGTTGAACAATCATCCTCATCTTCGTTCTTGTCAAAGTAATGTGACCGTTACTTTGATCTTAATGGAGCATCATCGAATTTTAAAACCATCACATCAGAACATCAACAATGCCAAGTAATCGCATCAGAGCATCTCGATCACGATCCAACCATATTCCCTGGCCGGTGAGTCTCTCTTGCAATGTATTATTGTGTTCCCTATGAGGGATTTGATAATTTGACTCAATGAAATTTGGTAAATTTTATACGTTTTATTCGCTAATTTCTTTTAAATTTTATACGTTTCTGTCCGTGTGAGATTTCATGATTTGCCTTGAAGAAACAGTGGTGCTTTAAACCGGCAGGTCAATACTTATTTTTTTTTCCTTCTTTCAAGTGAACACAAAATACAGTTGTTTGATATGAAAATGGATCAAGCTCTAGCTATATTAAAACATTGTTGCTCTCTCCTCTCTCAAACTCGCAGGATTTTCAAACACGTTCTATCAGTGTCACACGTCGCTACCGATCGGTAAATCCTCTTATCTTCATTCTCTCCTTTTTATTTTCTTGATCTCTTTTGATATGAATAATAGCACAATTCCTATAAATCCAATTATTGCTAACCCAAGGAACCACTTTCTCTCTTGGAGAGGGTTACATTACAGTGCCTCATTTTTCAATGATTTTATTTTGTTGCATGTATATGAATCAAAGTCAATATTGAAACATGAAAGTGATTTATTTCGATTAGGAGTTCTGATTTAGCGTCGCTTTTTGATTGATTGATTTATTTATTCATCAATATTTTTTGAGAGGTCTGAGATACTACTCTTTGATTTTTTGAGTTTAGCAGTTGCTTTAACCGGCCATCAGATTTTTGCTTGTTTAAAGGTAATTAAACTGAAATTATCTATGGTAATGAAGTTTAGTAGACTTCTTTTTTTTGTTTTTACTAATCAACAAAAATTGTTTTTATTCTGCGGCTTGTGGCCAAATATCGTCAATGGGTTCATGCCGAACTTTTTGTCCCGGGCCTGTTTGTATATCTTCGTTTTATCACATATCTCTGCTTTTAACACATAATTTTTACTATTTCTTCAATTTATCTTACCAACCGTAATATTTTACTTTCAATAGATTCCTGATATTTTGATGCGCAACCTGAATACTGCTTTGCCATGTTTATTTGGGACTAACGAGGATCTTTGAAGTATTAGTGGTTGAAGAAAGGGAGATGTTTGTCCCACAACTTAGAAGAATACTTCTCGAAGGTGGTGGAGTTTTACAAGCTTATTGAATTAAATACAACATTTTCCCATCGTGGTATTTCACCAAGCTCACTCATCAATATCCTCTATCAGATATTAAAAGCGCAGTGGCAGCTTTTACTGGATTTGATCCTAAACTTATTTGCAAAGGAGGAAGTCTTCCACTAAAATTGCTAGAAATAAATTTCTGCTTTATTTTGACAAACAACTATATATCCTGTCAAGAGCGCGATATATTGGTTTCCCAACCCGGAAAACTCTGCACCATCGTTGGCCATCTCATCTTCTTTCCATTTAAAGAAGTTGTTCACTTCATTGGAAACACTTTGTTCTCTCCTTCTTCCGCTACTGCAGGACAATACATCAGCGATATGTTTTCTCCTTCATTACTAGAATCAATTCATAGGATTGTTCTCAATTGGAGATGCTATTTGGCGTCTATCAAGAATAGACTAAGAAAAGGATGGTGCTCCGTTTGAGAGGGTAGTTAGAGCCAATCCCAAATAGATAGTTAAATGCTTTAGTCAGTGGCTACTACTATCTACAGTTTGTATGGAAACAAAAATTTAAATATTTTACTAGTTTCTAATTCTGCTGTGTATTTCAGTTACTATATTTCAGTTAGTATAGTCTTTTACTTATTTTGATGTGCTGTTTTATGTAGATATGAAAGACAATAAGTTAGTAAATGTTGATGGTGCAAGCTCTTCAAGAGGCTTGATCTCTCCTTCTCAAATCTGAATATTGTTTTATGTAACTTACTTCTCAGCCTATTGTGACTCCTTCCTTATATTCTAGCTGCTTACCATGTTGGTAGCTACAATAATCATCCAAACATACTTCTAAAGGACTAATAAGAGTAATAGAGATTTATGGATCTTATCAGTAAAGTCGTGCAAGTCTGGAAAAGAGCTAAACAAGCTCAATCGGCTTTGGCCTATATTACTGGTGCTGCTAAGTCATCAACCAATAGTAACAGAATCTGTAACTAACGGACCTTGAGTCAGTTAGGCTAGTAAAATAAATATAAGAAACTCAGTGTATTGTAATCAAGATCATCAAATATAGATAACAAAGACAATTACATTTTCACCAATCCTAAGGTCACCAATAGGAGGGTGCCTAATAGAAGTTCAAGTCACATAAAATAACTTGAGCAACATGTATTTTTGTTTGTTTACTTCTGTTTACCTTAACAACTACAACCTTTTCTTGGAGATAACAAACTTTGAGAGAATTATGGATTTAAGGAAATCATGGTGAATTTAGTTGAGAACCATACGAAAAGCACCTCAGGAATTGTAGCTAAGTTTTTTCCTTCTCCTTAACCCTAAAAATAAAATATATATCTTCTCCTTTAGGTGACGTGGGAATTTCAAATTCTGATGATGTTTTAATTTTTAACATACGTGAATTGTCTTGACAGCTGGCTTGTTGATTCGTTGAAGATCAGTTGCTATCATCTTCTTCAACTTACGAAATTCTTCATCTAATCGAAAAGTTTGATTGATCAATTGATAATTGCTTGTTTCTAAAGAATTAATAAGATAAATCAAAGAAACAAGGACAACCATATGTAGGAGGATGGAGATGATTGGAGAGAAAATAATAGGTTAGTCTCATATGCTTTATTTCCTTATTTAGCCTCATCAAGTAAAGAATCAGTGTCAAATTTCTTTATGAAAACAACTGTTCTTAAACACACTTTGAAAGAAAACGACGACATTAATACAATCCATGGATAGTCTTCCTTAGAAGTTTTTAGGGATCAAATCACAGAATCCAACTTCGTAATACATCCTGGAAAACTTAATTAAAATTTAACATTGAATTAAAGGCAACACAACTCCTATTTTAGAATCATATTGCTACCTGCAAGCTCTAGCAGGTAGCAACACAAATCACTCAACATAACAAAAATCCTAAAATCTTATTTTCTTTCCTTTCAATCGATCTCTTTTTATCTCATTCCTATTTTACATTTTGATTCATCTTCTCTTTTTCTTATTCTCCTCAAGATGTGGTGTTCCTTGTATAAGCTCAGAACACAATCCTATTCTTTTTGAAATGCTGATAGGTATGGTTAGCTAGTCTCTTACGCTTTTCAGGTTAGTCGCTTGTCTACAAATTTTGCAATAGCATTTGGTGGCTTCAAGATGTAAGATGTTATTCATCTCATTTCTAATAACTCAATTTTGTATACGAATTTGTTCTTCATTTTCTTAAGTTAGTAAAAATATTACCTCGTGTAAATGTGCCTATATTGTTCTAGAAAAGTAGCTATTAACAATGTATATATAATGTAAAACACCGTTGTGCAGTTTGATGCTCAAATAATAGATACACATCCTTGTAGGGATCCTCCCATGTTTAGTTTCATCATACTAGAGAATCAATATCAAGTTTCTTTATATACAAACAATTGTTCCTATAAACACTTTCAAAGAAAACAAAATCATGAATACTAATACATCCCTAATTAACCTCAACAAATTTAACATTAAATTTAAAGCAATAGGAAATAAGGAAAAAAATATATAAACACCAAGAAGAAACAATGTTCTTTTTGCAAAAACATTTTAAACAATACTTGACAGGGGAGAAAAAAGGAGTCATGTGTCGCGTCGATTGGTCATTGAACATGGTAGGAGGACATGGTCAAAATCGAAACAAAGCCTCATTTCTAATAATTTTTATGTTCTAATGTGTGTTTTTAGATCACGTAAGTCATTAGAAATCAGACTTTGTTACGATTTTTGGCCATTGTGCTTTGAGCATCTATTCGGATAAAAGTGTAAAAAAAGAAAACTCAAGCTTGTTGTGGTTGTTGAGTTTGTCACGTCTTGTTATTTATAGTCATGCTATCACACTTTTTTTATTTCAATGCTATTTACATGTTGTATCGGTTTATGTATGAGTCTTCCTAAGTTAACACACTTTTCTTATGTTTTATTGTCATGTACACTATATGTTCAATACAAATTAGTTAAAATTTAAAATATTATTTAAAATCTGAAAAGAAAAAAAAAACGTTTTTGATGAAAGTTGATAAATTCATTAATTATATTAATTTTGGTGCTATATATTATATGAAATGTTTAATTAGTTTGACAGTGTAACATGGAGGATGAGTAGCTCAACTTATTTGAGTTAAGGGTTAAAGGAGGTGACGGATTAAAAGCTCATTGTTCGAATCCTAACAAAAGAAAAAATGCTAACATAACGATTCCTAACATTCGTTATTAAAAAAATAAATGAGATTGTAGTTAACTATCAAGTTGGTCCCTATCTCAGCAAGTCACTCTCAAATTAGTATGTGATTTTGTTAATATTTCAAATTAATCTCTATTTTTATGAAAAGTTTCTCAATTAGATCTCTGTCTCTATGTTTTTGTCTCATAACAAGGATCTAATTGAGAAACTTTGCTCATGGGGATGTAGATGGGGTGATGTTGTAGCAACACCGAATCATTTATATATTGGACCTTTTCTTCTTTAACATTGTTCGTCATTTATCTCAAAGTCTAGCATTAATTAAATTATTTGCACTGCCTAGGATGACACATTATAGTCAAAACAAAACAAAACTATATTTGATGCTTTGGTGTTTAAGTGTGTTTCGAATTCAAAACACTCCTCAAGGATGACCTAACCATATTTTTATTTGATCGTATTTTATTTTTTTTAGCAAAGGTAAGTTTGGGCCATTTTTTTTAAATATCAAAGAGTACAAATGAGAAGATACATCATAGAAAACATGGGGGTTAGGGTTGGATAAGGATGCTCTTGCTATGGAATGAGCAACCTCATTTGCTTGCCTCCTAACAAAGTTCACAATAAAACTAGTATGAATGGATAATAAATCCTTACAAGTAGATAGAATGTCTCCTAGCTCATTTTGTGGCAAATGAGAGGAGTTTACAATGTCAACAATGGCTTTGCAGTCGGATTCAAAGATCACATAGGACATGTCTTTTACAACAGTAAATTTAATAGCCTCTAGAAGACCCCATGCCTCAGCTTCGACATGTGTGAGGGAGCAGTGGGAAAAGTTTGACATACCGGCTATAAACTGGCATGTTGAGTTACGGATGCACAACCCGTAGCCTGCCACTGAGTTGTTGTTGAATAGCACACAATCGACATTGCATTTCAAGAATGGAGGTGGCGGCTTTGTCCACATAATATAGTTTTTTTTTATTCTTTTCCCTTTTCTTTTTTCTATACGGCATAATAAACTGCATAGTTTTTCTTTTTGAAGGGAAAAAATTGTATATTTTTTTTTAAAGGGAAACGAAAAATATAATTTTTATAGTTGTGTAGAGAAAAACTATATAGAGAGAGGGGGATACATACGCGTCTTAGTGCTAAAAATTGTATTTTTTTTTATATGAATTAATTAATAAAATGTAGTTGTATGTATAAATATCATATCATGAACACACATGTTTCTTTAAGTGATAATCCTACATAGTGAAGAAAACATGTGATATTTTTTTATATAATGACGAAAGCAAACAATATATGTCGTGTTATCCATATGTGGTAGTTTTTTTTTTCCTCTACACAACTTTATTTTTTTCGTTTTCCTTACAGAAAAATATACAATTTTTTGTGCTAAAAAATCCAATTTTTTTCCTTCAAAAAGAAAAACTAAGCAGTTTATTATGCGTGTAAAAAAAAGCAAGAGAGAACAATAAAAAAAATCAATTTTGTCAACAAAAAAAAACAATCAATTCAAAGTCATTAATTGTTTTGCCCATTTTGGGATGATGAGAGTTAACTCTAATAGAGAAGAAAATTATAGCCTACCATACCACTTATTTTTAATCAATCTAAGCCATTAATTGAAAACACAATAAAAGGTCAAGATTTGGAGTAAGTAAACAAACTTACTCTTGGAGTCAAAATATCCCCCCGTTTATATATGTATAATATATGTTTTGAAGAGTGTTGGTTTAAGACGTTGAAGTGCGCTCCTATAAAGGTTTTAAGTTTACTCTTTTTTGTGTTGATTTTGGTGGACTAATTTAACTTCTTAAAAAATAAATATTCTTGAAAAAAATGGTTTACTTTTTTATTTTATTTTTTAATTTTTCTTATGAGTGTAGTAATCAATTCTATTTTTTTCATGAAAAAAGTAACATTTCATAATCATTTAAAAGCAAACTCCTAACGAAACAAAGATTTTACACTTGATTTTGTGGATGTAAGAGTTTTGATTCTCCATTAGGACACATGTCCTTGTCTAGGCAGCCAAATTATGTCATAGTCTTATGAACTGTGTTATCGACTCTACATGTTGGTCATTTCACTTCTATCATGTCTCTCCCTTTTCAGCTTCCACGTCTTTCCTCCGGCGGTTGTTTTCCAACAAGGAAGACCTCCGGCGTCGGCACCTGCACCGGTTTCAATGATGATGGCCGTTTCAGATTAAAATAGTTAAAAAAAACACCACTACATTCATCATCAATATATATTTTTTAATTTCTCAAAAGCAACCAACAAATGTGTAAAAAGGAAGATGATGAAAGGACCATAGATCCCCTTTGTTTTTTTGCCGGAAGAAAATAAAAATTAAAAGAAAGAGGAGACAGAGATGTATAGACAATTAACTTGTTGAGCCTTGCTGCTGGAGAAGTGGAAGTATTGTTATATAAAAAGATGACACGTGGCATCACATAGAGCATCCGATAAATCTAACGGTAGCTGTTTCTTTGATGGTAGTGACTCTGACAAAAATCTAGTGATGAGAGACTATAATAAAATTGTGTTCCTTATTTAATCTAATGGTCAAAAAAAAAATTCTATGATGAAAAAGAACTCTCATTTCCTACGCTAAATGCCACCCACCTTTGAATGTGCAACTTGATTTTTTTTTTCATTTAATTTTGTTTCTCGGTTTAACAGTTTTATATTATTTGATTGCATTTTGCCTCATTTTAGGTTGTTCATATCTTTTTTAGCTTCATCAATGGTCAATGTTAAATTGATAGAGTTAGGCCTCTTTTTTATAGACACGATGATAATGTTAACAAATTGTTTAGTATTATCATTGTTCCTAAAAGAAAGAGGTTTAACTTCTCCATCAATTTATCCTTGTCTTTCGATGTTGCTAAAAAAGATGTTGACAATCTAAAATAAAGTAAAAGATAATAAATTATATCTAAAAACGTCAATCTTAGAAACAAAATTGTAAAAAAATATACAAAATTGAAGGCAAACACAATTCCTTCCGACCCGACGTCCAATGGAGCTTTGGTAATCGTCACTACAAGAAAAATGACTTGAGCATCTTCAATGAGAGGTTAAGGACCCACATTGAAGGAAGAAAATCGAGTCTCTATTAAGCAACGAGCAACTATATAAGAACTCTCTCTCTCCTAGACAACTAACAGGTCTCACGTTTAAAAGAATTAATAAAATATATACTACTTGGTCACACTTGCAGAAGAAGTAATATTTAAAATATTATTTTATCTATTTGTCATCATTTTAAATAAATTGTAATTCATGCAAATTATTATTATTATTTTTTAATGAAGGAATGTAAAATTTGTAATGTTACTTTTTGCATTTTCAAATTATTAGCAAATGTGGGAGAAATTTAAGTTCATACGAATAAATAGATATTTTATAATTTAATTTTTTGAAGGATTATAATTAAATATTATGAGTTAATTTATAATTTAATAAATAATTATTTTTGTTTAATGTTGTAAAGTTAATGAGGCTTATTTAAGTATTTTTCATTGGAGTCATTCTTAATGTACTACCATTGGAGTCATTGAGTCTTTAATATGTATTTTTATTAAAAAAATTATAAATAAGTGATGTGTAACGTGAGGTCCAGTCCCTATTAGAGGACTACCATTGTGGATGCTATTATACCACCAAAATTTACAGGGACGGCCTAAAAAACTATAGGTATAGAAAAGATATATCTAAAAAAATATCATATTGGTCGTAGGCAGAGACATTAAAAGAATTGAACCATAAATTATATTAAAATTTAAGGAGAGAAATAGAGCGGCCAATGAAAATTTATAGGCAAATTATAAAAACTAAATCTTATTTACCAAAAACGACGAAAATATAAATTTTATTCTCTCAAAAAAAATATAAATTTTTATTATTCTGAATATTTAGTACTCATAATAAAGAATTTTGATTATATTTTACAATAAAATGTAAAAAATTTAGTATGATTTTCTAAAATATAAATATTAACAAATAACTCTTTATTTCATAAAAATGATAGTTAATTTATAAATTTTTGAAACAAGAATACCGGTACATCATAATTTGTGAATGTATCGTAGAAGTTTCCATATGTATATTCAAAATTAGTTAATTGTTGCTTGCTTCAAAATTGTTGATAAAGTTTTTATATTATATTTGTTGTCTCACAAAATAACCAAACCAACTAAAATAAATAAGATGTTTTTTTATCCTGCGGTTTGGATAACTTTTAACATCAAAACCGTAGCGTTTGGTCCAACTTATTTCTGACTTTTCTACACAATAAAAGGAGAAACTGAGCCAAACACATTTCTTGAGAAGCACTTAATATAAAAAGTTGCCTATTTTTCTACATAAAATACACAAATAAAGTAGTTTAGCTAAAGCTGTTGAAACTAACTTCTAAAAGTTCTCGACAATTTTTTTCTATGTATTCCCTTTCGAATCCTATTGAGCACGTTTTATTTTTCATTTTAATGGATTTTTCAGACGGCATGCATGTGCTCTTCAATTGCTAATTGCTATGTATTATTTTTTGTTTGTTTTTACATTTATTTTTGTTAATTGCTATAATTTGTTTATGTTAAAAAATGGTTTTCTTTCTATTAACCTTACGTATTAATAAATTAGTTATAAAAACTACTATTCACAATTTGGTATCCTCCTACTTTTTATTGACAATGGTATACTATTATTATTATTTTTAAAGAAATACTGTGATGTAAATTTAAAGGTCCATTATATATATTTAATCAAGATTCTTTTTAAAGGTCATAAAGAATTATTTATTCAGGCCTTTTAATATAATTTACATTATCATAAAAAGACTTCTATTTTCTAAAATATTTTACTGAACGTTCAAATATAATAATTTATATTTTTTTAAATTTTAATTTTTTATATTGTTTAGTAATATATATAAGGAATTTTTTCTTTCATTTTAAATATTTTAATAGTTATTAGATCTTAACAAGGCATTTTTATCCAAAAAAATAATCATAAATGAGGTAATCGTTTATGAAATATCTTCAAAAATTAATTAAAATCATAATGTATGAATTTTTATATATCTTACTCACCTCTTTATCTATAATATTTTTAAAAAAAATTGTTTCATTTTCCCCTAAAAAATGATTGTTTCTTTTAAATATATTTATTTATTTATCATAATTTCTTTTGAAATATGAACTTTCTTAAAATAAATTCATTTTAAATAAAAATATTATCAAACACTTGAATATAAAATAGATTTTGAGATAAAAAAGCAGCATTATTTATGAAACAACTTTAACTTTATTTCTAAAGCTCATATTTTTAACTTTAAGTTTAAAGTAGTTTCTATGCCTTAAAAAAGTTGGGTCAAACGCACACATGTCTAGAGAAGATACTTCTACTTTAAAGTCATGACTGTTAATAAGGTCAACTTGGAGAGGATATATTTAGTGCATTTTTATTCAAATGTCTAAAATCTTTAATGAAAGGATTATGGCTTGTTTGTTTCAAAAGGGAGTCAACTGATATAATTCAATTCTTTTATTCAATTCAGATCCATGCCATAAAGAAGGAATGGTGGATTGTGATTTGAAATGCTTGTGTGTAAAGGAGTATTAATTAAGAACATTAATTATTATGAAATTTATTACTCACCAGCCCATTTGGAATGAAATTTATTTACTAAATAAATTGTGCGTTAAAATAGTGACTAATTTGTCATGATTTTGAAAGTTTATTTATTTCATTCCATTTATTGTAACTAAGACCCGTAAATTTGAATTATATTGAATGCAAATTTCACTTGGATGTTTGAATTTTTTTGACGTGATGGATGTTTTATTTTCGGTGAAATGGAATTAGAGGGCTTACAAAGCTTGGCAGTAAGGACTTTGTAGTGATGGGATAATCCGTTTTTTATGTTTATTTTTTATCATTTGTACGTAATGAATTATACTAAAATTGATTCATGGTTTTATTTTCCTTTCTATTTTTTAAATTTTCATAAGGGTAATTTATTTAGTGCACTTTATATGGTTAACTTTCTTACAAACATCCAATTTTAACCGTATATTTTTACTCAAACATCCAATTAAATTTTACTCACTCCATATTTTATTATAATTCATTTTGACATTTTCACACATATTAAGAAATGTAAGAAAAATTATGTGATTTTACAAAATTACCAATCATTAATGACATGAAAAATAGATATTAAAAGAATTGAACGAATAATATATAGTGAAGGGTATGATAGAAAAAAAAAAATTAGTGATACATTGAGACGGAAGGAATAACATATAATAAAACACAAAAAAATTTTCTTTCAAAAGTGACATATAAAACACGAAGGAGTAATATTTAGCGTTTGTTAAGTTATAATATGATGCAAAATAAGACTATAAACTATTTTAAGTTCTCAATGCATACAAATTAATCACTACTAATTTTTTTCTAAAATACCCAAAAAAAAGTCTTTTTTTAAATAAGCTTAATTTTATTTACCAAATAATTGTCAATGCATTGATGAGTTTTTAAATAAGCTTAATTTTTAAATAAGTCTTTTTTTCTGTGGTTATAAAAGGATGTTTCTTATTCCACTTATATTGTCCAATCAAACATAATATTCACGTAAAGAACAGCTAAAACTATGTCAAAGAGTGAGATGAAATATTTTGTTGTGATTATGGCAATGATTGCATTTGTTTTTGCAACAAATAGTCAAATTGCACAAGCTGCTGATCGTTGTGTTAATGAGTGTATTAACAAACACTGTAAAATAAAATTCTATTTTCCAATAGAGTATGCTAATTGTGTTGATGGATGTAAAACTTTGTGCAATAACATTCCACAACTAGATGCATCTGATTGTGCTTCTAGCTGTGCTTATTCCAAATCCAAATTCAATAATGTCAATATCGGTATGTCTATACTCTCCCTCTTTTATTATATATTGGTTGATATCAAACTTATCCTATTAGAAGTATTGATTTAGTTAATTATTTTCCTTACGTGTTTTCTTTTTGCTCTCTTCAGATGCTCGTAGTGTTGATGCAATGGTGAATTCATGTTTGAAAAATTGCAAGAACAAATAGTATATGTTACTATATGTTACTACGTGCATGTAATCAATAGCGTGACGGATTCAAGAACTTGAGTCAGGGAACACGGACTTTGTAATTTCATTAATGGTTATTATAATGAATAAATGGCTTTTATGTTAACCTTTAGAAGAAACTTGAAGAAATAAACGTTGGTAGTAAAAAATGGAAATGGTAACATGCGCTGAAGTTTAATTTTATTTTTCAATACAAAAATTAATTTTTAATTTCATTTTTAGCTTCTTAAACGGACATATTCTCAATTCTTATTGAATATCAATGTAAAAAAATATTATCGGATTGATTATCAACGAATGTAGAAAGTAGGTTAAAATTAATTTCAATTTGATCGGGACCTTTTTTTTTTAACCATATTGTTGATAGGAAATATCTATTGTCCTTTGTTTGATGACAAGTGATCTTTGTCAGAGAACCTATCAAAAACAAGTTTAATTTTTTGTGTATAAAATATATAGATACCAATATTTTGACAACTTGTATTGTATAAAAGACTTATTGGGCATAGGCAAGTCATTTAAAACAATGATGCAAATAATTTTAAATTTTTATTTGGATTGTTGACATAGAACAGAATCTAGTGATATAAAAGCATGCTTCATTGTTTGGATTCATTAAAAAAATAAAAAATGAATTTATTGTCATAAACCGTAATGGAATCCACTCCATCCCACATCATTGTCTCCTTCCGTTTTTCTTTCTCGCCAATTTATGGTGTATTTATTGGAATGAAATCTTTTAATTAAATGATTATTCTTTATCCCTTTTTTATTTCATCAGTGAAAGATTTCTTTTTCTCCTTATTTTCCATCTTCGCACAAGTGTTTTGTTTTTGTTTCTTATGTGCACTTATTTCTTATTTGTACGCCTCTTATTGTTTATTGTTTTTTGTTTTATTTGTTTGTAGGTTTTTCTCTCATAGGCCCATGTTGTAAAAGAGTTTAATGTAACCATTATAAACCATTTTATTATGTATTTATATTGTAACCATTATTTTAAAATAATTGATATATTTGTTCAAAAATTATTTTTGACAAATTCTTATTGAATGTCAATGTAAAAGTAGTTTAGGTTGAGGTGAGACCTAGCATGCCTTTGAAAATCGGTGGGCAATTTACCCAAACCAGTAAAAAACCAGCCACGTGTCATCCATTATAAAAATAACTTCTTTTTTTTTTTTGAAAAAACATTTATTATTTTATTTTACAATTTTAGCATGTATTTTATTATTTACATATTCACCCCATTTTAAATTA
>Ga0228711_1006672_pt1 | contig 17009 bp, 7 predicted proteins | sample MedpolnodulmetaG_2_FD_177996 | JGI IMG/M metagenome (GOLD analysis project Ga0228711, IMG submission 177996) | Root nodule microbial communities from Medicago polymorpha collected in Santa Monica, California, United States - brown nodules | ecosystem: Host-associated > Plants > Roots > Nodule...
TATATGAGTTTGATAACTTAGATCAAAAAAAAACATGAAGGTCCAAGTTAGCAAAAATGCACATTTTCTCTAAAAATGCACTTTTAGATAAAAATGCACCTTTTTAATAATACTACCTCCTCACAAAAACAATTGTATCAAAAGTAGTAACATTTATTGATTGTCTTAGTTTGTGTAAGATGTGAAAAAGTGACAATTAAAAAAGAACGGAGGTAGTATAATTAAACTACATTCGAAGGGCTGTGCGGTGAAAGCTTAAGGAAATTACTTATCGTAGCCTTATGCAGAAAGATGAAGAAGGATATGGCCGCTGATTTTTTGGCAATAAAAGATATCAGAGTGAGAATTAATCATGTACAATCAAGGAACGAGAGATCATGTGAGGTTTGTAAGTGAATAAATGTGAACATTTGGATTAATTTAAATGAACGGTTGAGGTTTGGTGTTAACGAATTTGTTGACACTTGGTGTTAACGGATCCCGACTCTATATATATATATATATATATATATATATGAGTTAGGATTTGTTGACACCAGATGTCAACATATTCGTTGACCCCAAATTTTAACCATCAATTTTATTCAATCCAATGACACATATTTTTGGTTCACCTAATAAACATAAATTGAAAACATGGTATCATGATACTCTTCATTTCATCTGCTAAAATCATCACTTTTCGTTACACCCACCTAACAATATTCTTGTGTGTATACCCATTCCATCTTAGTTAATTCCTCTAATAATAGATCGTAACTCATGAAGACATGTATTGTTTATTTCAAATATATAAAACTGATCTCAATTGGAGTAAGTTTGTGAATTTAGGGATATTGTGGAAGGTTTGTTTCTACAGGTGGAGTTTTAGGTTTGAGAATTAACTTTTTGAGATGTTATCGGTTTGGTGCATTATTGGCTTCGTGCATGATCTATGGATATATATAATCAATCGTATGGTTTTGGTAAAATGGAAATCCTTTAAATTTAATTGAGTTTGTAACCGATTCTATGATGATAAACAAATTCAGAATTGTTGCGGCTGTGCAATTCTAAGTTATCTGTGCAAATCTAGAATTGTTGTGGCTTCCATTGTTGCCCTTAGGTTCAGAATTTTCTTCTTTGTGAACAAGAGATAGGCCAGTAGAGAGGAGAAGGTTTAGGTGGGATGATTTAATTAACAATTATTGGCCTTTGGATCTAACAAAATAGATGGTTGAGATTTGGTGTCAACGAATCTGTTGACACGTGGTGTCAACGGATCCTAACTATATATATATATAGGACATATCATATGAGAATGCTCATCTTATATGAGAATAATGAGAATACTTACCAGCCATTAGATTAAAATAGACGATCTAGATTAAAAGCCTCATTTTAAATAACACATGTGTCTCTTCACATCTTATCCAAACTTAGGAACCGTTCATCTTCCTCCTTTCTCCATTTCCCACCCAGCGCTAATTAAGGACCAATCTGTCTAAACAATCTCACATATTTTATAGTACGGACCGTGGATTCTCTAACATATGTAACATTTCTTCTCGTCCATTGATGGTCACAATGGTATTTTATTAATCATGATTGGAGATTTGTTTGGGAGATCGTTGCTCACCATAACCCCTCTTGAATCCCCTCACTATATGTACATTGAATAGGGTTGAAAACAAATCGAGCCAAACTTGTTTAAGCTTGAATCGACTTAAGGTTCAATTTGAAATTTGACTCAAGTTCTATACAAAACTTTTTATTAGTTTGAGTTTTAGTCATTTTAAGTTTATGAACAACTCAGTTCAATTCGTTAGATAAGGATAAAGATTTTATTAGTTTGACTCATTTTGAGTTTGCTCGAATCATATACTTCAATAGTAAAAATTTTCTTGTCAAACCACCATATTTTTTTTAATGAAGATAAAGATTGAATTAAAATAAATTTTACGGAAATGTGTTTAATAGATAGAGACAATATAAAGTTCAAATCTGCATACACATCCAAATAAATATAGAAAACTAAAAACGAAGTTAATTACAAACATCCAAAACAAAAGTACCATAACTAGTACAAGTAACATAACCAAATTATTGTTAACTAGTATTGATAACCAGTATTGATAAATTCATCAAAATATTCAACAACTAGTATTGTATTGATAAGAAAAAAACAGACAAAAAACCAGCCAAAATAAACAAAAGTACCATAACTAGTACAAGTAATCTAACCAAAATATTCATCAAAACCGGCCAAAGTTAGTACAAGTAACATAGACAAAAAAACAGACAAAGTTCCATAACTAGTATTGATAAATTCATCAAAATATTCACTTACTTCCAATATATAATATTATTAAACGAACTCATAAACCAAACGAATTAAATAATATATAACTCAAGTTTCAATTATTTAGTTAACAAACTTAATTTTCAGCTGAAATTCAACTCATTTTATTTGTGAAACAAGTTTAACAAATTAGTTCCGAACTATATTCGAGTTAACTAGACTCATCGTTAACCCTAATGCCGACCTCCACATGCTAAACATACACGTTTTCTCATTCTTATTTCGTTTTGCTCTCTTCTTGCTTTTTTACTGACTTCGTTGGCATAGTGCTTGCAGCTACCACCTTCATTACTTTCTGCTAAAAATTATCCTCTTTGCTTTAACTCCAAACTCTCACAAAAATATCTTCATAAAGTTCTGTATTTCACTGGTTTTTTTTGTTGTTGAATTCTAAACTTTTGTACTAGCCGCTCCTTTTGTTTTTTGGGGTTTACTGTAGATTTTGATAAGAAATACTCAATTTCTTGGCTCTTGACATTTTCTTTGGTTTTGGTTCAAAAGCAAAGAATCTGCTAAAAATGGATCAGTCTTTAGCCCACAGCCATGGACCATTACGATTGGTCCATATCCATGCATGTTATGCCCACTTCTATTACATGGCCACAAATTCTGTACAGTGACAAAAATTAAAGATAAAAAGAAGTTGAAAGTTGCTCAATAGACCTCTCAACTTCACTTCTGATCGGTTGTAACTTCTGATCGACTGTTTTTTAGAGTAAAAACTGATCGAATTATAACTTTAAATATAGCTTTTTTAGCAAAATGAACAATTTTAAGATGTTTATTGAGCAACTATCAATGAATTTGCGGTGGTGCAATTTAGAATGCGAATTTCATTTGAGCCCAATAAAGTTATCGGATAGGAACCGTTCATTGAGTTGGAATAGAGTTGTCCTTTTACAAGATCTAATATTCTCTTCCATCTCTAATTATATGGATGAAGAAGGGAAAAAAAAATCCTTATATAAACTCTATGCAAACTATTTACTATGTGCACTTTTTCCTATACATGTCATGTATTAGTACAGTGGAAACTCTATAAATTAATAATGTCAGGATCGGAGAAATTTATTAATTTAGAGAGTTATTAATTTATCGATAAATTAATAATTATTAATTTAAAGAGTTTTTAAATAATTATACAGTACATACCAAACAAAAAGGAAAATTAGTCTATGCCTCTTAGAATTACGTTGTAGCGAACCTTGGGACACAACGTAAATTAGTAACTATTGTGTCCATATGCATTGGAAAAATACAATACAAAAATACAACACCTGAGCTATCAGATGCAATAAGAAAAGTTAGAGATGAACTCCAAACAGACTTGAACTTTAAAGGAAAACAGACAACTATTGAATCATATATTTCAATAGAGTGTAATATATATTTTTCAGTTTCTATGAATTATTAATTTATGATTTTCTTGGAACCGAAAATTATAAAGGATCTCCTGAAAAATTATTATCTTATTATTTTATCGAGTTTTTCAGTTTTTTACATTGGCTCAAGTCGGGACCGGACAAATTTATTATTTTAGAGAGTTTATTAATTTACCGAGTATTAATTTAAAGAGTTTATACTGTATTATCAATTTCTCTTGACAGACACCAACTAAACCAGAATTTATCTTGATTGACTAAAATTTAAAATTAGACACGTTAATATATAAATATAGTATTTAGAAACATATATCTATAAAATGGATACATTAAATTTTCTAATTTTTTTAAGGGTCTTGTTAACGAGTGTTCTAAGGGCACTCTTTAAGGATTCTAAATTAAAAAATTATTCATTGAAAAATATAATGCTTCAATTTCCGATGCATTAAATGCACAAGTTTCCATAAAAATTTACTATCTAAAGTATTTAAAGAATGTCCTAAGGGCACTCGTTAACATTTTCCTTTTTTAATATGGGATCAAATAAGTTTTTAGTTCTTATAACTATCTTGAATTTCGTTTTAATCTTTCTAAAAAAAATTGAACAAGCTTTGGTTTTTCAAATATTCTTCTAAAAAAATTCAACAAACTCTGGTTATTCAAATATTCTTCGTCACAACGTTTGGTCTATGTTTTTAATTAAACTCATTCTTACTCGTGACTTTTTTTAATGAATTTTTACAAAGATGTTTGTAATATTATAAAAATATCTCCCACAAATTTTTTTATTTTTTTAAGATTAAAATATTTGGAGGACTCTTCTGACCAAACAAATAATTGTCAGCAAAGTTGTTTTTTTTATTCAAATCCAAAGAATTCTCATTAATTTATACGTAGGTCATCAATTCCGCATTGTATAAAAGGAGGCGTTAAACAAAACACCTGTTTTTCCTATTTTTCATCGTAAAGAGAATTCAAGTCATTTTATCGACATGAGTGTTCTAACAAAATAAGAATTAATTATGAATTTTTATGCGCTAAAATCATAAAAACTCATTAATTTATCCACTGTCAAAAAAGTTAAAGTTTTACCATAAACAATTATGTTTCTTTTATCAAATAACCTAGTGGCTAGAATTCACTTTTTAAGATGAATACGTCTGGTATCCGAGATTTGAATTTTAACCCCTACTATTAACAATGCATTGTCTCTTACACCTGGGTTATGCTCAGGAGGATTTTCCAGAGAAAATTCTATAATATAGTAAATATAACTATTAAAAATAATTCAAAATGTTTAATTTTAAACATGAGTTTACTTAAAAACAAATTCCAAAATTCATTAAAAAAAACTTGGAAAACAAAACATGACATATACTCCCTCCGTTTCTTTCAAAAAAAATATATACTCCCTCCATTTTTAATTATAAGCAAACTTATTTTTTTTAGATTCATTCAATTAATGATGTACGTGATCCATAATATGAACTACATACATCATTAATTGAATGAATTTAAAAAGTCAATTTTGTTTATATAATTAAAAATGGAGAGGGTATACTTAGTGTGTGTTTGGTTCAGCTTTGGATAGAATTGATTTATGTTTGGATACAATAATGCAGAATTGATTAAACAAACTGAATGTTGTTTGGATAGTTTTTATCAAAATTGTTTTTGAATGTATAATTATTAAAATGGACATAGCTAAATTCAAGTAAATGTCCATAGTTTGAATGTATATGTAGATCAATAATAAATGTAGATATATTATTTAATTTAAATAAATAAATTTTCTATATATTAATTTAAAACTTAATAAATATGATCATTAAACTAATTTTTTTTACAAAATATTTGTTTGTATATTTTATATTTTTTGATAAAATATATTTAAGTTAAATAATACTAGAGTTAGTTGTCAAAAATGATAAAATATAGTGAAAAAGAAAGTAAAAGAATAAATACAGTAAATCTGAATGGGGACACCGTAAAGGAAAATTCAAAATTTGGTAACTCATGATCATAAACATTTTTCGAGGGCTAATTTGATTTGTTAAGTTTTCTGATTAAATTTGGTTTATCAAAATAATTACAAAGGAAAAAGAAGGAGAATTGATAAAGGGCAATAAAGGAAAATAATAAGTTGTAATAATCAAAATATAAAATTTAATGTAGAATTGATTCTAGGAAATCCAAAAGTTAGGAATTGTAGCTTTAAAGAGAATTGCTTTTGGAAGATAGAAGCAATTCTAAAATGCCAAACCAAAGAACATTCAAAACTCAATTTCCACTTTTAAGGTTTAAAGAAGTGCTTCATGTTACTGAAAAGCCAAAACAAACAAACCCTTCGAGGAGGGAGTAACAAACATGTGTAGGGTAGGACCCGCCAGAAACCTAGTCACACACAGCAGCGTGATACTCTTTTTTTGTCTTATTTTCATTCCTTACGGCATTCTCAACCTATTAGAACACATGTGGTCAACTATATTATGGAACAATGTATTTTAAATCATGGGTCCCAACATTTAGCTTTTTATCTTACGTGGCAACGTGCCCACGCATGCTTTTCTTCCATGAAATGGTTCTTCTACTTCCTACCTCACTACACCTTGTGTGGTCCTAATTTCTCTAATTTATCCCTTTCCATATACAAAAAATATATAGTACAGTTTTCATATTCATATGTCTAAGTAATTTATTCATTCCACATTCCTCTTAAAAAAAAGAAACTCATTCCACATCAAATATGATAATACATCTCTGCTATTTTGGGAAGAATTATTCTTTCAATTAACAAATTGTATTATACTATACTAATTACACATAAGTATATGCCAATCTTTCGGAAAGAAAAAAAACTCATACATGAGTTTTATCTTAAATGGAAATCAAGAGTTAACTTTTTCTCATTAGTTAGTTAGGATTGATTATATAGATCAAACTGAATGTTGTTTCTTTTAGTCTTTTTTTTTTCTTTGCACTTTCTCTATACCAAACATAGCTTAGAGAAAATGAAAATATATTTCAAGCTAGCTGTATAATATTAAAAAATGGTTTAAAGATAAATAATAAATAATGTACATTTTAAGCTAGCTTGATCGGTTATAATGCAGAAGTAAATAATATCAAGCAAAGATATAATTTGTCATTTTGTGCAAATCAAAATTAAGAGAAAAAACTGAACGACAATTATGAATCTGTTCGTGCAAATTTGAGGACAAATATTGTCGTGCTTTTAAGCATTTTCTTTTACATACATATATATTTCCATTTTCTCTTTACAAAAAGAAAAAAACACGCATAAACATATATTAAATTCCGGTCCCTCTCCTCACCATAACGAGAAGATAACACTTTATACCACAAACTCTTCCTGTCCATCAGACATCTCAAACACCATTTACCTAACAAAGCAATGTTAAATTCCTTCAACCGCTGCACCCCAAACCACCAGACTCATTACTCATACAAATAGTATTCCAATCAATCCAATCAATTTTTCTATAATCCTCACTCCTATTCAAAAAAAAAAAAAATAGACTCAAGAGAGGAGAATGTACCTGAGGGAGCTCTGAAAAAAGAAAGGGCATATACAGGCAGAGAAGACAAGACGGGTTAAAGGAGAATCAAACGATTGTCAAAAGACAAATTTTTACTCTTCCAATCAGACAATCTAGCCTTTGTACGATCAATAATCGGCTCCTAAAAAATCAAGGGTCTTGACATCACCACCAATTGGAAGGCCCAAATAAATAAACGGTATACACCTAATTTTGCAAGATAGAACAAATGCTGCCTCATGCATCCACGACTCATCAATATTAATACCAACCAACATACTCTTCAAAAAGAACTAGAACAACCCTCAAGGCTCGCACATTTTCCCAACTCTTAACGCCTATCAGTGGTGTATCATCCACAAATTGCAAATGAGAGATCACAATAGGATTATTTGAACCAACACTATAACCGGTGAACGAATCATAACATTTAAAATAATTTTATAATTTTATTGATGGACTAAAGTACAACTCATGTAATGAATCACAAAGTATATATTTTGTTTTGAAATATCAAAATGAGACATTTTTTGTTTGTTTGCCCTAGTCCACACGTATGTGATGCGTCTAAATTTTAGTTTTTATAGAAAGAAGATACAGAAAAAAATTAATAAAATAACGATTTCAAAATTAACTTACTTAAATCCTCTAAAAAGACTTCAATAAATAAAAATATATAAATTTGCTTATTTTATGTAACTAAGGGAACATGATCCAATATTCACACATGTGAAGTAGAAATTGAATAATTGGATTCAATCTCATCTGACCAGTGGACCTTATGCGAGAATGTAAGTGAGATTTGATAGTGGGTAGGAAGAAATCAATATATATATATAATATCAAAGAAACCCATTTGCAACAAAAAAATCTTATATAAGACTTTTATATCACTCAACGATGCCTTCTTTTAAGCTTACTTTATAAAAAGCTTAGTTACTAAAATATTTCTACAAACATCTATTTATAATATTTAATTGAATAACATGTAAAATTGTTTTACACTTCATCAAATTAATTTTTATTTGTCCTCGTGAGCTTAACTCAGTTAGTAGAGACAATGCATAATATATATAAAATCTGAGGTTCAAACCTCGTACACCATAAAAAAATTAATCTCTATTTTGTACCAAAAATGGTACTAAAAAGAAGTTATACTAGCACAAAAAAGAATATTTGATAAAAAAAAGAGAATATGATTTTTTAGCGTGACTTTTTCCTTTTTCATTTTTCATTTTAACTTTTATATAAATTATTTTATTTAAAAAAACTTTAATTTTTAAAATATTTAGACAAAATTATACAATTTGTCCCTTAATTTAATTTCAAATAACATTTTTGTCCTTTATTTAAATTTTCGGATATAATCATTTATGTTATAAAATGTCATTTTTTTATAAAAAAAAAAGTCATAGAAAAAACTTATAAAAAACTCTTCATACTCGTAAACAAACCCAAATATTCATCATCCAAACATAAAAATCCAGATTTCATTAAAAAGTCACATAGAAGATGATACAATATTAACATTTTATAACATATTAAATTAAAAACAAAAAATGAAAGTGTAAAATTAAAATGAATTGTGTAATTTTACCTTATTTTTATTAACAAAAGCGAAAAACGGACACTTTAATGGTGACTAAACACTAGTATATAACAGTGGAAGTACAACTTCATTACTACAACTTCAGTTACACTCAGAATCCCAAACAAACAACAAAAGACAAAAGACAAAAGAAGAGAGAGTGAGTGAGAAGGGTTCACTAATTTTTATTAACAGTTTTTGTTTAGTTAATTAATATCTATTTTCTGACCCTACATCTTTGGTACGCAATCTTTCTTTTCTTTTCAGTTTCAGTGATTTCAATTACATCATCTTTTATTTATTTTTTTGATACGGTTGGTAATGTTCTAGCTCAGATTTGTTACATGTGAATATGATCCTCAACTCAATTCACCAATTTTCTTCTTCTTATTACTATTTCTAATGTAGCAACTCAATTTATTTTAGCATGCATGTTGTTCATTCATCATAATCTTAGAAATAGTACATTTTTTTTATATATAAATCTGCATGTTTGATTTTACTTTACTGAAAGATTTGTTGTTCTTTTTTGATACAGAAAAGGGAATATCAAGATAATATGGCTGTCCCAGGTTCTTCTAATTCTGGGCAGCCACAATTCATTTCCAGCACTGGAAACAGAAATCTTTCCAATGCTCCGCTTATTGACACCACAAATACTGATCAAATTGTTGTCCCTGATGTGAGTTTTGCTTAATTGTCATCCAATCCCTTAATTGTTTTTTTTGTTTTTCAATAATTTTATTATTTTTTTAAAGTCCGGCCCAAAGACCGATTAATGAGATCAAAATCCCACCGTCCACTAGGAGGCTTCGCGGACTGGCCCAACACAAGAATTGTTGGCACCTAGCTAGGGGATTCGAACCAGAGACCTAGATTTGAATTTTTTTGTTAGCCATGTTAAAAATGATGAGTTGAACACTGACAATCATTTGCTTTAACTTGCTACCTTTGTTTAAGATTAATTCTTTGTAATGTTATTCGTGGATAAGTGAGTTTGGAATTATTACTTCCCCTTATTTCGTATAAGGTTGGGAAAAACTGTAGGAGTTTCAGTGTAAATGAGTTGAGTCGAGTTTTTGAGATTTACCCTTGAGTTGTTGTGAAAACTATATTTCTCAAGCTTAACTCTTTCAAAACATTTTATTTGGTACAATTCTAACATTTTGTTTTTAGAGTTTAATAATGGTTCAACCTATCTATCTACGAGGTATTATTGTAGAGTACACTATATACTTCATCCAATGTCAAGAGTTGTTTGTTTGATAACCACCATTCATTTATGTGTGTTTTCTATTTTGCAGAGGACAAGCTGGAAAAATTTATTTGCATACATGGGGCCTGGATTTCTTGTTTCCATTGCATACATAGATCCAGGAAACTGTAAGATAAGATCACACTTTTCATGATTTTCTTCTGTAGCAACTCTAATAAAAGTAAATAATAAATTGACATAATATGCTTATCGCATTCTTATAATCACTTGCAGTTGAGACGGATCTACAATCTGGGGCACAATATAAATATGAGGTGTTATGACTTATAATGTATTATTATAGTACTTATGATCACGAGGAATGACCTATGCTCAAGACTTCATCTCTTTTTCACATTTTTTTTTCCAGTTACTTTGGATCATATTGGTGGCATCATGTGCTGCTCTTGTAATTCAATCGATGGCTGCCAATCTTGGAGTGGTTACCGGTACATTATCTGATAATCAGTTTTACTTTTACTAAATAAATGTGATATGCATGTTTTGGCTGGTAAATTTCCCGATTCAGTCAGTTCTATATGCTGCTTGCAGGAAAGCACTTAGCAGAGCATTGTAGGGCTGAATATTCGCGGGTGTCCAACTTTATTCTTTGGGTTATTGCTGAAATTGCCATAGTGGCCTGTGACATCCCAGAAGGTATTGAGATGAATTTAGCATTTTGAAATGTTTCAAATTTTTATTTATTTTGACTGTCAATAAACACACTACATTTTATAGGGATTTATTTAGTGTTTAGGATTTTGAGACCAAATTTTTATAAAGCCTCAAGAACACAAACCATATTTTTCCATTTTTCTTTCGGCTTCTCTTTCACTTTGTTTATCTCTATATTGTCATTTTATTATACATATAATGCAGTGATCGGTACAGCCTTTGCGTTAAATATGCTCTTCAATGTACCTGTTTGGATTGGTGTGCTACTGACCGGACTCAGCACATTGATGCTCTTAGCATTACAACAATATGGGGTAGTTTACTGTATTCCATTCTATGGTTTGATATCATAAAGAGGTTTTTTTCGTGTCATGAAGAGCAATACAAGCCATTTTTGTATTGTTTTTATCAGGTTAGGAAACTTGAATTCTTGATTGCCTTTCTTGTGTTTACGATTGCTGCGTGTTTTTGGGCGGAGCTTGGATATGCAAAGCCTGATGCTAAAGAAGTTGTGAGGGGTCTTTTTGTGCCGCAACTAAAAGGGAGTGGTGCTACTGGTCTTGCAATATCACTCCTTGGTGCTATGGTTATGCCGTTAGTTCTTCACCTCTTCTTTTGCATTTTGTTTTCCTTTGCTCTTAAAATGTATTCTCGTGCCATGATTGTATATGTACTTTCCTCAGTCACAATCTCTTCCTGCATTCGGCATTGGTACTTTCCAGGAAAATACCACGTTCAGTTCGTGGAATCAAGGTAATCATTTAAACTTTTGTATGTACACTTATCTTTTTTCCCTTTCAACATTTATCCGTGATTGTAGTAATGTCATAAGTCTGTAAATTGTGGTAAAGCAGTATCAAATGTCATATTTAACAATTTTCTTTGACAGGAGGCTTGCAGATTTTACATGATAGAAAGTGCCTTTGCTCTTATGGTGGCTTTCCTCATAAATGTTTCTGTTATTTCTGTAAGTGGCGCCGTTTGCAATTCTCCGAATATAAATGAAGAAGATCAAATGAGCTGTCAGGATTTAGATCTCAACAAAGCTTCCTTCCTACTTAGAGTATGTGAAACCTGTTACTTGTGTATATTGTAAACTTTATTTTCAATTTACCTGATCAGTAAACTTTATATACAATTGTTACTTAGAATGTCTTGGGGAAATGGAGTTCGAAATTGTTTGGAGTTGCTTTGCTTGCATCAGGTCAAAGTTCTACGATAACAGGAACTTATGCAGGGCAGTATGTCATGCAGGTAGACTATTTCATGCTTTTACCGTATTTTTTGTGTCCACTTTGAAGCATTGATAACCTTATGATGTTTCTAATTCTTCCCGTACAATTTTTTTCCTTCTTTTAGGGATTTCTTGATTTACGACTGACACCATGGATTCGGAATATGCTAACTCGTTGCCTAGCCATAGTTCCTAGTTTGATTGTTGCGGTCATTGGTGGCTCTGCTGGGGCTGGGAAGCTCATAATAATTGCATCTGTAAGATATCCTTGCCATAAATTTTTCTCTAGTTGGCTTCATGTGAGTTCAAAAAGGATTAAGCAGGGCAACAGACGTGGTTATATAAAGTTACATAAGCATCAATTTGTTCTTTAACAAAGATATTTGTCGAGATGGCATCATTTTTATAATTCCTGTTGTTTGTGTATGCATTCATTTTTGTTTACAACATAACTGATTTCTGCTAAAGCCCTTCTTTGTCTGCTGACCAGATGATCCTATCATTTGAGCTTCCCTTTGCTTTGGTACCACTCCTCAAGTTCACTAGTAGCAAAACCAAGATGGGGGTACATGTTAACTCTATCATGGTATATTTTCTTTCTTAACACAAATTCGCTAAAGCACTTATTTGTCTTCTTTCTTACAAAAAAAATTAGTTAAGTAGACTTCGAAAGAGACTTTTAAGCTTCCAAGAAGGTCAGAAATGGGCCTATGACAATGACAGATAGTAGGTCAGACCAGGGCCTTGCAAAACATAGCTTATCTTATTCCCCGCCTCTATGACTAATATTTTGGAAGAAAAAGACTTTTGTTCTGTATGTTGTCTGACATAGTATTTACTCTATCTCAATTGCAGATATCCGCCATTACTTGGATAATCGGTTCTCTTATTATGGTTATTAATATATACTACTTAATGAATGGTTTCATCAAGCTACTTATTCATAGTGACATAGAAATTGTGGCCAAGGTGTTTCTTGGGATTTTAGGATTTTCAGGCATGGCAGTATATTTGTCCGGTATAGCATATCTTGTGCTTCGCAAAAATAAAGAGGGTACGCATCTTTTGGCTCTAACAGCACCTGAAAGCCAGCAAATGACAAATGAACAAGTAAATGGATCAATCTATTCTCTTCAAAGAGAAGACATAGTAAACATGCAATTGCCTCAGAGAAGTAGTCCAGCAGATCTTGACTGAAAAAATATATGTCAATAAGATTAGATTAGCAAGATAGATAAATAAATATCATCATTTTGTTAATTTCTAGAGTTTACAATAGATTAGTAGGAAACTGTCTTTTGACATCACTTAGATGAACTTGCCAAGCTTTTGATTTTTCATGTGATGCCTATCATAATGGACTGATTCTAATTATTGGGAACATGGCCGCATTAATTCTTCTAATTGACTCTTCAGAACTTACATATATGTTTGGATTTGTGGAACAAAATAGAGCAAATAAAATTAGGATGCAAATGGAATTGGGTTAAGTATTATATTTTCATTTATTTCTTGACTATTACTTTTCTCACCCTATACCATTCTCACGCGCCCTGTGATTTTTCTAGAAATTCCCGTGATTTTTGGATTTTAAAATCTGAACCGAGTTTTTCTTTTGTTATAGGGTGAAAAAAAATGAGCTCTTCACCAATTTGGATTATATAATCTGAACACCCCGTAAACACCATTTTTCAAGGGTGATTTTATGGACAAATTCTAAACATGTTTGTAACATTGATAGTCATTTTATGGACAATATTAATCTTTCTAACTCTCATACTTAAAGCTTATTATTATAATAAAATAAAAAATTATAATCTTTTTTGTGACCAATAAATCAGTGGCTACATAATATAAATAATTTTTATTTTATCTATCTGTCAGCAAGTGTGCAATTTTTCTTATGGCAAACATGCCACAAGTCTCTTCCCACTAGAAGTATCTTGTGTCATCGGAGAGTACTTTTAACGCCTACTTGCCCTTTCTGTAGTGAAGATGAAACTATTTCTCATTGTCTAATGTTATGTCCACGCTCAGTTGAAATTTGGACTGATTGTGGGTTTAGTGATGTTCAAGCAATGTGTCACAAGGTTGGTTTAGACAATATTTCAAAGATCCTTGCGACTTTAATGGATGGAGCGGGTATTCTAGCTCCATTGATAATGTGGAATATTTGGATCTCCCGTAACAAATTTATTTTTGAGGGAACAACTCCTGTGAAGTACCAGATCATGACCTCTATCTTTACTCAGCTACATGTTTCCAACCAGGCATTTGAAAGTCCAACCTCCCACTCCCATCGAGCAATTCGTGAGGTATATGTTGGAATAAAGGGGATGATGATGCCATGATTCTCAATGTCGATGGAAGTGCTCTTACTAATCCAGGGAAGGCAGGGTTTGGTGGCTTGGTGCGTAACCATGATGGAACATTTCAATTTGGTTTCTATGGAGTGTAGGTTTATCTAATATTCTCCATGCGGAAATACAAGCGCTTTTAGTGGGCATCAGACTGTGTTGGCAAGCTGGATATAGGAAAGTAATGTGTTTCTTAGATTCCTTGAATGTGGTTCAACTTGTCACAGAGGGAACATCTCAGTTTCATCATTATTCGAATGAGCTAGAGATTATTAGAGATTTCATGGCAAAAGATTGGACAATATCGCTTCATCACACCTTTCGTGAAGGGAATGCTTGTGCAGATGTGCTAGCAAAGTTAGGAGCTATTAACGTAGATCCTCTAATTATGCTTCGAACGCCTCCTTCTAGTTTGTCATTAGCTTTGCTAGTTGATGCTCTTGGGGTGTCCTTTGTAAAGATGTAATCCCTTTTTTTTCTTCTTTTTCTTTTCTCATGTAACCAAAAAAATTGACGGGGGGATATTTAGGTAGCTAAGAAATTGGTTTTTAAACCAGTGGCTAAATAATTTTGTGACCCATTTTGAGACCAAATAAGTTTTGGTTAATTGTTTACAATAATTAGTTGTTGTTTCGGTCTCTACTGAGACCAATTTATTTTGGTGTCTAAATCGGTCTCTAAACGACAGTTTTCTAGTAGTGCATGAATTGTCAACTTGGACTTTTAAGGCAATGTTAGTAGTGTTGTAAATTTTGATTATATTTCAAAAGTTTTAAATATTTTGTGTCCCATATTTTTAATTGAGAAATATAGAAAATTATTTTTATAAAAGAAAATTTATTATTATATTTATTAATTATTAATTAATTAGTTTTCTTTTGACTTATTCATGTTGTAATTTTACTTGGTCTTATACACTTTTTTTTTAACTCCTACTTTAAGGGATTTATGGTTAATCAATAGTAATTAGGATTCATGGTTTTGCTTTGGAAAAACATTGGAACGGTTACCTAATGGGTTATATATATTTATGTCTTGTCACTTGACCGGGAGATATACTTGTTGGTTAATATTAGAGACTACTACACCATGTTACATACTGATTTTTCTCCATTTAACAAAAAGTGATATTATGTCTATATAATCTTTTTGCAATCAGTATAGAACTCACCTTGAAACACACATATTCCTAAAAATCATTTTCTCTCCTCCAATCAAATGAGTTCTTGGGTTACATCTTCTAAAAAATATTTTATATTGTCAATTCTGTATCTTGGTTTTAAATCAAGAAGGATCTGTTAAATCCTGGAGGATTAGCGTATAATTAAGCGGATAATTCTTAAGGACAGTGCGATCAGCACGTCTCAGACTTCTTTCACCGTTTGTTCATTTATAGTTGTTTTATTGAATTGATGTTTGGAGCTGTTGATTGAGTTATATCGGTGATCTAGTTCAACAACAATCTTAAAAAGATAAGTTTATTGATCTCTCTTTTGTTTATATTTTATTGATTCTTTTATTTATACATTGATTATTATTTACAGAGATAATATGATGCCTTTTTTTTACAACAAGTAGTATATTTGAAGCTTATTGAAAAATTTCTATTTCTTTTCCACATTTTTACTTTGGCTATCTCTTGATTTTTAAGGTTGTTGTCATATATTGAACATGTGTCTCCTTCAAAGTGTATAATATATCCTTTCTTCAGCATTTGACCAATACTTAAAAGATTTTCTTTAAGATTGGAAACTAGTAAGACATCTTTGATGAATCTCATACCATTCTTAGTATCCACCATAACAACACCTTTGCCTTTAGATTCCACGACTGAGTCATTTCCCATTCAAACCTTTACTTAGACATAGTCGTTAATATCCTTGAAGATGCTCTCATCTTTGGCCCCGTGATTGCTGCGACCACTATCCAAGTATTAACTTCTACTCAATTCATCATTAGAATCTTGACTAGCATAAAAAAGATATGTTGCTCATACTCAAGTTAGTCCTTCTCACACTCATGCTCTTTAACGAAACTTGCTTGATGCTTATTTTTACTATGGCAATTCTTCTCCACATTTATGAATTTCTTACAATGTCAACGTTGTGGTTTTTCGCGCCATTGAAAATATTTCTTGACATGATTTGTCTTCTCGCATATGCCACATTGAGGATACTCATCTTGATTTTCATTTGAGAAACTTCTAGACATTTATTTATTTCTAAAATTTTCTCCACTTTTTCGTTACCTCCAAATCCTTTATTTTCAGACCGTAGTTTAAACTTTGATTGAAATACATTTTCAACTGTGTCATCATCATGATTACTCAATCTTTGTTGAATTAATTATAGTTTTGGCCTCCTAACCTAAGGGTCCGTTTGGTTCGAGAATTAGGAGGGGAGGGGAGGGGAGGGGAGGGAAGGGGAGGGATTTTAACGGAGGGGAGAGGAGGGAAGATATTTTAATTAAAAACGTGTTTGGTTCGTAAGGGGAGGGGAGGGGGAGGGATTTTAAAATTATTTTACTGTTTTACCCTTAAACTTAATTAAATAAAAGAAACTACTTGATTTTACAATTTCAGAGACCAACCAATGACAAACACACATTTAAGCTACTT
>Ga0228711_1006673_pt1 | contig 17009 bp, 8 predicted proteins | sample MedpolnodulmetaG_2_FD_177996 | JGI IMG/M metagenome (GOLD analysis project Ga0228711, IMG submission 177996) | Root nodule microbial communities from Medicago polymorpha collected in Santa Monica, California, United States - brown nodules | ecosystem: Host-associated > Plants > Roots > Nodule...
TCTGAAAATTTGGTGTACTTCAAAATGTACTATTTGTCACGAAAAGCAGAAGACAAGGGAGTCTGAGGAAAAGTCCAGAGTGAGATTGCAGCAGCTGTAATATTGCACCTAAATTCGTGCTACAGGAATTAGAGAAACAAAGGCATTGCTTATTCATCTAGTGTTAATAACCCTTTAATTTATGATAAATCTTGGGAAACCGTAAGTTGCACACTTGCACTCCCCATCTCTCCCTCAAGCAGCATGGTCTTAAATTGGCCGAAAGCACTCTAACTTGAATAATGTTGTTAAAGCAAAGCTTCAAAAAGGAGTTTGCTTGTTGATATAGATACCATGCATCTATTTGTACATTATATAAAGATTCTTGCATTCTCCAGTAAGGCAACTGTAAATGAATTTTCTTGCTTAACATCAACTCATAATCTTCCCAAGCAGCAATAGCCGAAACAATTCCAGTCCAATTAAAGTAAATGCGTCCATTTTCTTCCGAATAGGAAGGCCTTCTACAGAAAGTTCTGGATGTGAAATTAACATCATTCAGAAGTAAAGAATTTATACCGTTGATCTTCTCTCTTTGCACATCCAACAGTTTTACTACCTTTCTTTCAAAAAAAAAAAAAACAGTTTTACTACCTTTGATTCTATATTTGACATGTGGGTCTGCAAGGCAGAACCTTTCCATCAATAAAATTGGACGATCTGCAGCCAAAGAACATGAATCAGAGAAATAGCAGAGATCTTTGTATATCCAATCAAGTGGGGGGAAAAGTTTTTTGGTCTGGATTGATTTTCAACATATTCCAACCCAGTGGGGAAAAAGATTATTTGATTTTTGGTTCGGTCACTCTGGTTTGGATATCATTGGTTTACGAATGACCCAACTAGAAAGCATGCTCCATAGTTCGTACATTAAATAGAAAGAATTCCAACAAATGTTGATGTGTGACCCGAGTCGAGTGTTCTACACACATATATGCCTTTTAGTAACTAAATCTACTACTCTTTCCATTAATCTTAGCGAATTCATTCTTTTACCAACCCTGAAAGAAAAAAAAATTAAACGTATTGTAGAGGATTGTCTCCATCGAGAAAACTACAATTCTAGCCGGTTTCATTCTGAACCCTATTTTTTTCTATAAAAAAAAGAAGAAATAAAAACTCAGGGAAGGGGGAATTTTTTTTATTAATTAGTGACAATAATGGCCATTTTCACAACCGTCCTCGAGAGGATTCAAACTCAGTACCTTGAATCCTATTTTTGTAAACCGTGAGAGAGAAAGAAAAAAAAATCATGGTCACTTGATCTTTAAATTTTAATAATAAATATAATTTGCATACCGTTCCTTAAAATACCAGAAGCGCGTGCAAAATGTTGACAAATTCATGGTCTAGCAACTCACTTCCTCTTGCCAAGCGCACTGGCTTTGCCATTAATTCAGAGACATCAGAGCCGGAGCTACTGTCTTGAGAAATATATATGTCATATCCGAGAACATGCAGTCTGGCCCAACAAATATTAAAACCAAACTGGTCATTGGAAGCGTGATCCTGAGAAAACCAGTACATATTACTGGATGTAGGAAAGGGTAGGCATGAACCAGCCATGTTCTTATGCAATAGGTGTTGTGAAAGAAGAGAAACAAGTTTCGTATCTTCATCATGAGAACCATCACGACTGAACCATAAAGCAAGTGAAAGTCTTTCCCATCAGTTATCTGTCCAAAAGGTAGCTTCATGTCAGAAATAAGATGGCCATATATTTCAGACACAAACCTACAACTTCATGTGTGATGTGATCAATAGGTGTAAATCATCTTTTGATGATTAAATTTACACAACTCGTCTCGCAGGAATCAAGATGGTTATATATTCTATAACAAACCGACCATGTTCAGAGAGAGGGTTAAGAAAAGATGGTTATGCTTAATGTTATGCTCTAAAAGGTGGTAACTTCAAAGTGGTAAAGTAACAACACTATTTGAAATTATGAAATTTGATCATTTCCTATTTGCTAATTGTCAAAGGTGACAAATGGTTCAATGATCTTTAAATATTTTTTATCTATTAGTACAGATTGATTTCTCATTACAAAAGAAAAAGGTAAATTGAAGTTTGATCTATGTAGCTGACCCCGCTTAAAGGGATAAAACTTGGTGATTGATGAAGTTGGGTATTATTTATACAATAATATGCCTTAAAAGTAACATGCTAGGAGAGTGGAAAGAAGGGCTAAAGTGATATTGTTCTGCATATTCTAATCATATCAAGCACACTGAGGGTAAAATATGGCCAATATGAACCAAGAGGAGTCCTCTCTGCTTAATAGTATCGACTCAAATTTGCCCAATCATCCATGTATGTTTTCATTAATTAAGAATTGCGACAAAGACAAAATTACTGAGGTGAGGAAAAAGTGTCAACCGCAATTTTTGTGCTTACATATTTCTTGAATAAAAACCATATATTCTCTTCACGTATTTTGTATTCATGGTCCCACTATCAGGTATCCATTGGATTTGTTAAGTCATAAATCATTCTTTTAGAATGCTAAAAGAAGAGCCAAACAAATTCCAACATAGATGTGGCTACCAAGTAAAAACAAGAAAGAAAGGGGTGCATTTGATTTATACCTCATCAACAGAATGAATGTTCCTGTCGTCAGCCGTGTACATCACAGCATCCTCAGAAAGAAAATAAATTAGAAAATCAGTTGTTAACAAGTTTAAAGAGATAAAAACTGTGAAAAAAATGTTCATTTCCAACTTTGAATTACAACCAAACACATCATATAACTCACTATTGAAATTTACAAAACATAATCTGCCATCAATCATTCATAGGAATGCTGAAGTAGATTTAGTTACATTGAAAAAACAGGGGGGAAATCATCAGAGGATAAAACTCACTCCAGCAGCAGGCATAATTGTTGCCGGTTCACCATCTTGGAAGTGAAAAAGTCCACCACTGAAATCAACTTCTGACATGTCTTTGTGTGATGTTTGGTTCAACTTCAAATTCAAATTCAACACAGGTTGTGCTTACTAGTGAACTAGCATATGATAAACTAATCACGTCACATGATATTATCAAGAATATATTGTATCATATTTTTATCAAAGTAGTAAAAATATCGTTCCATAGAAAGTTGTTGTAATTATTGATTCTCTTTTCAATTGTGATTAGCTGAAAAGTTCGGTTTTAAAAGTTTTAGAAAAATTGGTTGAAATAAAATAATAAAAAGCACTTCGGGATTATTGGTTCATCCAAACCTATATCTAAATCTTATGTTAAATCCGTTTCTAAAGACAAGTTTCTCTAAGGCGTTTCAAGGTTCCTCTCGAAATCAATGAGTGTGTTTCAATAACAATCACGCCTATTCTCATGGTTGATTGTTATTGAAACCCATTAAGAACGAAACTTTTAATGTCTCAAGGTTCACTAGATTATTCTCTTGTTTCGTAAACTTTGTCTAATCTCACTTGTTCCAATACTAATCTTCTTCTTTCGATACTTCAATTTGTATTTGAAATATGGATTAAGAACGAAGATATTAGATTAGAAAATAGATTTACATAAAATTAGGGTTCTAGGCTTGGTTTGATAGGATTAGGTCATTAGACTCATCCAACAATCCAAAGACAAAGACATTTACTCACTCATGTTCATTGTAGACAAAGAGATTAAAGAGGTGGAGAAGAAAGACATAAAAGTAAACGGTTGAAAATAAAAGTGCAAAATTGTAAAGAACAAGAAGAATAAAGAACAAGAAAAATAAAGAACTTTGATTCCAAAGAAAATAATTGTCACAAAGAATTCTCAAGGTTCAAAGATGATTTACATGTCCGATGGCTCCTCAATTTATAGCAAGAGGAACAACATAAGTTTGCACTAAATCGGAACGTAAATCTGCACTAAATCAGCACATAAATATGCACTAAATCTGCACCAAATCAACACATAAATATGGCAGAATTTTCCTCTTTTTAGCTTTTTTCTCAAACAAGCTTTAATCATGCATCTTAATCCATTCTTTTGCACAAAGACTCGATCTTTCATCATATTTGATCCTGAAATAAAAACAAACAAATTTGAAGTACCAAAGTTCTAAAAAGAAATTAAAACACATAAAATTCTACTAAAATAAACACTTAAAAACCACCTAATTATTGACTTATCAATGACAAAAAGATCATATGGACATATAATAATATATTATAATATTAAAATATAAGAGAAAATCACAACTTTCACTCACAATAGAAGAATAATGAAGAGAAATGTAGTACCACAGGTACCATACGCGTACATAGTAAGGGTAAGTACTCGGCACGGGTACTTCACCTTTTTAGACGTAGTCGTGCTTCAGAGATAAAAAGTGGTTTTATTTTTTAGTGGATATATAAAATGGTGGTTTAAATGGTTGATATATTACTTACATATCTTTCATGAATTAAAATAATTTCAGAACTACACATAAGTGTAAGCGGTTTGGACAAAACCGACGAAACCAAAAGTCCAAACTAAATCAAACTGAAAAAGTATCTCACTTTGTCTAGTTCGGTTCAAAACCGAACCAAATCAATCTAAACCGATCTTGTTTGGTTCGATTCTCGGTTTTTCATTTTGAGATCCAAGGAACCAATGAACCGAACTGATGGTAACTTCACTCCCCATTTTAATAATATTATCCCTCCTCACACACTTATTATCATGTATGATTGAAATATTTGAGTTTGATGAATGATGGATGAATGGATCTTAGATGTAAGAAATATTGAGTAATGTTAGTTATAAAAAGTTGTTAGAAAAATAGAGAATATGAAAAAAAAATACAATATAAAATACAAAGTTCCATGAAATATTTTAGTATGATGTATATGAAATACAAATTTGTGAGAATATGTTTTTTTTTAATTGCTTTTTCAAATAAACCGATCCAAATCGAACCGAACAGATTTGTTTGGTTCGGTTCCTTTTGTGAAAAAGAGTGAAAACCGAACCAACGATTATTTTATCGGTTTGGATGTGCAATTCTTGTAAATGAGTAAAATTTATCTTCAATGTTTTTTTACAAAAACAAAACAATATTCATTCATCCAGATTGAGAGTACATCAGATAAAATAACATGTTCAACATCGTTAAAAACATAAATGATGAATCTGCGAACAAACTCACAACACTCAAGTTAATAGCATACAACAACAAAATGCTTACAAATAATATGATAAATTCTAAGTATTGAAATACTCATGCTTCCGGATCTGCAACGTCGGCGTCCAAATCATTGATTGAAATTGTAATTGACTAAAGTTGATCTTTCAATAAGAATCAAACGAACACTGTAACAAAACGCGAAATCAAACGCCACACAAGACGACAAACAACACAGCGCCACACTCAGACGACGAAATCACAAAAAATACAAAATGAAAAATTTGATATGTGTGAAAACCACTTATTTAAATTAAAAAGAAATGGAAAAAAGATGCAAATGAGTGATTCAGATAAAAAAAAATACATAAAATCACCCCTCTTCGATAAATAGAGAAAAAAGAAAACTTAAAAAAAAGATGGAATTTCTCTAAAAAAAAACTAGGGTGGGCCTTAATGTTATCATTAAGTATTTTATTTTCGAACGGATCGTTGTAAGTGTTAAATACATGCTACAGTTGAAGTCTGAAGACAAACTTTAGTTTTTTTAAAGAAGTAGGAATTACTTCTGACGTCCAAATAACGCCTGATTAGAAGTGCATTACCAATAAACATTCTAAAAGGGTGTCCCAAGAAGAACCCTTTCTTTTGTAGTCCATTGAATAAAATGTAATTTGACCAGAGACATTGAGATCACTGGTTTATAAAACCACACGTGAATGACACGGTCTCTTTTTGTTTAACTAAGGTCCTAGTTTAAATTCAAGTTTAAACATTCAGCAAAACTAAAATTCTTAGGAAGAATTTACCGTCCATTTAAATCCTACAATGCTCGAATAATTAATCTCCTCAATTGCACGCACGTGCGGAGAATACTAAAAAACCCGTGGGCTCCCAATTTTGTAAGAATTCATGCCAAGATGATGGATCCTGCCGTAGGTGCCTATACATGATCTCCGGGTAAACAATTATGAACAGGTACCATAGGCTTAAATAATGGTCCATTCCTGGGAAAATCATCTTTCTTTCCCTGCGTTTACAACAAAAAAAGACTATAGGCAGCTTAATATTTTTCCACCATGTTCTAACTTTATGGAGGATAATATACCCACGCATGCATATTGTCCCGAAAGGAACTATAATTTGTTCATGATTAGAGGAAGAAGAAGAGAGAAGAGAGAAGGCGTGATTGTTACGAAACACTGAATCTATAATTTATCGAGTTGACTCGAGTCAAACTTTTAAGGTCTCAAGGTTCACTAGAATATTCTCATGTTTCGTAAACGTTTGGAGATAAATAAAATGACACTGAATCTATAATTTACCGAGTTGACTCGAGTCAAACTCGTCAAACGTTCAGATTTTACCATAAATTGAGTTTATCTCCGAGTTGACACGATTTTGGTACCTAAAAACGTAAACTCGGCGAGTTAACACTCGATTTGTGGAACATTGCATGGCACAAGAACACTTTTTAAGGACGGAGATTATTTCTTTTTGTCGTCTTTCTTTCTGTAGAATATTAATTGGATTTGGATGCAATCCAAGGAAAAATGGTAATGGCCAAGAGCTTTAGGAGTTGTTTGTTTCCACCTTAAAGGTAAATGAATCAACATTTGGTCCATTGTCATCGTCATATCTTGATACCTATGATAGTTGAAGATTAATTCCTCGTGTTTTTGCTATGACAATGAAATGATTCAAAAGATGCAATGTTTAGTGTCTCCTTAGTATTGATTAAACACGATGCATGGTGTAACGCTGTAACTAAGTAAACAATGTTTTGAACTAACAAATTAGCTAAAATAACAGTAGTAAAACTTTAACTCTCTTATTATTGTTGAAGCTAGCTACATGAAAGTTTACAATTTCTAACCAGTTTCTTCACTATAGTCCAGTCAAACAATGTTGATGCATGCATCAACAGACACGACCTTTGCTTGGAGCACATAACTGACAAAGAGAGGCTATATATCATCACTGTTCTGAATTTCAAACTTTTGTCATTTGCAAAAACATTTTGACGACAACAGGCAAAACAAAGGCTTGCAGTATTTCATAGTATTCACTTGATAATAATCTAATGTGCATAACAACTAAATTCATGATAAATATTGGGAAAACCTGGAGTTGCACTCCTCATCATCTCTCCCCCTAAGCATGCTCACTTGAATAATGCTATTGAAGCAAAAATTAAAAAAGGGAACTTGCTTGCTGATTATTCATACTACTCACTCAATTATACATTATATAAAGATTCTTGCATTCTCCAGTAAGGCAAATGAACTAAATTGCTTAACTTCAACACTTAGTCTTCCCAAGCAGCAATAGCAGCCACGATCCCAGAACCAATTAAAGCAAATGTATTCATTTTCTTCCGAGTTGGAAAGTCTTCTGCAGAAAATTCTGGATGCGAAATCAACATAACTCAAAAGTACATAATTTAGACCTCTGGTTTTCCCTCTTTCTGCAGTCTATGGTTGACATGTTGGTCTTCATGGCATACCCCTTCCAACCATAAAATTGGACAACATGTAGCCAAAGAACACGAATAAGAGAAATACCATAAATCTTTTACTCGTTGTATAGCCAATCAAATGGTTTTTTGGTTTGGATTGATTTTCAACCTATGAACCGAAATCTTATCCAAACCAGACTAGAAAGCATGCTCCATAGTCCCCACCCCCAAGTGGACATGGGATTAGATCCCTCGGATTACTTAATTTTGGGCTGGATACTGAGTTTTAAAAAAAAAAACACATGGTTTATAAAGAATTTACCTCATTTGCAAATTTGAATTTAATATCATACAATATAATAAAACAAGTTGGTTTTTGGACAATTGTAACTTTTGTCGTCTTCTAAGATCATCATCCTTCCTAGTTTAAAAAGAAAATGACTATCCTGCCTTAATGCTCTTTCTAATTATTGATTAATAAGGAAACTATTGTTTTTATTTTTGAAGACTTTGTATTTTTTATTTATTATTTTTGCTATTAATATTTCATCAATTTCCTTTTATTTATTCAATAATAATTTAATTTTTTAATTATAATTAATTAACCCCTAAATATATTACAATTAACTAAGAATATGCACGCTATTGGAACGTCAAAGACAAATGCGTGTTTTCATTGTACTGATGCATGACTTCATTCATTCCTTTACTTAGTTAGTTCTCCAACACATACACTGCTTCTACCAAGCTGCTCAATTCTAAGTTACCAAAGAGTTTATAGGGCCCGTTTGGATTATGCTTATTTTGAGCTTATGCAAAATAGTCTATGCAAATAAATAAGATCTTATATTAATTTATAAGTTTTCACTAACGAAAATTGTATCTTTGTAATCAGTTTTTCCAGGGCCATTCTTTCACATGTGCAAAGAGCTCTACGGAGCCGGACCTCCAATTTATGAGGGCCTCAATTATTTATAGGGGTATGAGTATAATTGTTGGGATGTAGGATAATTTTTTTTTTGTTATGTTGGTCCAAATCAAACACTTATTATTTGACAAAAATAAAGAGTAAATAAACAAGTTAGGCCAAACCCACACACATCTGTCAATAAAAAAAATTCAACAAAACAAATTATAATCAAAATAATTCTTATTGTTAATTTGTAATTGTTTAAATTATAATTAATTTTTTTTATTACTTGCTCAAAATTAATTTTTTTTATTAGTGACCAATTTTTAATATTAGAGTCGAGACTCCAATTTTATTGGAACGGCCCTGAGTTTTTCATAAATTAAATTTTCAAACTTATGAATAATATATAAAATCTTATTTATTTGCATAAGCCGTTTTGTATAACCTCAAAATAATCCTAATCCTAATGGGGCCATAACATAACAAATAAAGTAGCTGACAATGGATCGACTCGTAAGTCGTAACATATAGAGACTAAAATAGTTGACAAATTACAAATTGAGTTCATAGTATAAGCTAAAATTTGCGATTGTGCTAATATATCATTTTAAATTATTCTAAAAGAATTTTTTAATTAACACTTAAACGTTTCAAATAAGGTAATCTATATCTATCCTTTTTTTTTTTAGGGAATCTATATCTATCTATATTATAGTCTGAATAATTTTTGTTTTAGATGGAGAATAGTTTGAATAATACGTAGCCGCCTATGACATCGACCCCTCCACATCATCACTCCTACTAATCCTCGCGCCATCCCCTGTCTCTGTCTACCAGTCTAAGGAGGGCACAAAACGACCTTTTCGGCCCGTCCACTCCCTGTCGGTCTCCCTCCCTGCCCTAAGTTTGTCAAGCCTCTCAAACATATCTTCACAACATTTTAAAAAGCAAAAAAATCAATGATTTTTGTCATAGTGACATTGTGGAAACTACCACATTTCAAACATAACAGTTAAATTTCAGCAGTGTCATTTCAATCTGTAAACTACCACATTGAACTCAAACTCACTATAATCAACATTAACAATTCAATTTCTAACTAATTTCATCATTAACAATATAAAAAAAACAAATTTTCATTTAAACATTTTATCAAACACCTAAATTGCAACTTTCAATCAACATAAAATCTAACAATTTCTAAATCCCAAACTACCACATTAGACTCTAAAAAACATCTAAACTACAATTCCTAACTTAATTCATCACTAACAATCCTAAAAACTAACATGCAAACCAAATTTTTAAAAACCAAAAAATCTAAAATTTCTCTTAAAAAAACCAAAATTTATACCAAAAAAAGGCAATGCAAACACTTGCTAGATGAAACTTGATGGGAGAGCTGGACCACTGTGTCCTTGGCAGCAAATTAGGCTAGAGAAAGAGAAGCTTGCCAGTCACAATTGGACATCATTGTGGAGTGGTGATAATCCAAGGCAAAGGTATCAGATAAAAAACAACTGCAGAATCAATGTGGATGTTGATATATATATTTAAGCAAACATGTCCATGCAGATTTTGGCAGTTAACTGGTAAGTGTTTTATTTTTATACTTTTTTGTTGGTTTGGATTTCAACTTGAACATGTTTTATTTTTAGACTTATTCTGGTGTTTTGGATATTTGAACTAGAACATGTTGGATTTGAATGCAACAGGAATGTCATGTATGCATGCATGTTCAGCCCTTGCATTGAGAGGTTTAAAGTCAGAAGACCATTGTCATGCTTGGTTGACCCTTGGATCATATAGGGCAACATACAACTACTTCATTCAGCCAGTTAATTTCCAAATATATTGGGAACCAACTCCTTATGACAAACCTGTGCCACCAAAGGTTAAAAGGGCTTCAGGAAGACCAAAGAAATGTAGAAGAAAGGATGGTAATGAGTAACCTGTTTGTGGGAGTCAGATGAAGAAGACCTACAATGACACTCAATGTGGAAGGTGTGGATTGCTTGGTCATAACGCAAAAAGTTGTATGAAGCAAGGTGTTAGTAGGAGACCAAAGAGCTGGATTGATGCTGGCAATGTAGATGTTGTGGATGAAAATGCTGGGAATGCTCCTAACTCTACGCCAGAAAATGTTGTGCCTGGAAATGCTCCTAACTTTGTGCCACAAAATGTTGTGCCTGGAAATGCAGAAATTGCAGGAAATGTTGTTGCAAATGCTGGACATGTATGACTCTTAAATTTTAAGGATTAATTTGGCAATTAGTATATTAATTGAAGGACTGATATGATTGATTATGTTATGATTTTAGGGACTAATTTGATTGAATTTACAATTTCAGGGTGTTGCACCAAGGAGGTATGACCTTAGAGGATCGGTTTTTTCAGCTAATAGGCCTAAGCAAACACCAATGACGAGTCCTGCACCAGCTCATCCAACTCCTGCTGGCATAATTATGGTTCCATATCCAACCTATGGTCCACCCGGTTCGACTCAACCTACTACATTCATGGAGTTTATACCAACTCCCGAATTTCCAAAGAAGTGATGTTTCGAGGAGTTTAAAAGATGTTTTGGATGCTTGTAATATTTAGGCTTATTTGAATTATGTCTCATAGTTAGGTTTCTTTTTGCTTATCTTTATTTAAGACTTATGACTTGTTAATGCCCCATAGTTGGGTTGCTTTTTCCTATGTAATTTCTCAGACTTATGACTTATGACCTATGACTTTTGTCTATGTAATATTTTAGTTTTAATTTGTGTGTTCTGGCTTTTTTAGTTTATTTTGTACACATATGTTTCAAGGATCAATTTGATATCTGATTAAACAATTCAGGGACTTATTTGATGGTTTTTTAATATAACGTAGGGATCTATTTGATAGATAGGGAAATAATTCAGGGACTAATTTGATGGTAATATTATTACAGAAATGTTACATTCCTCAATCATCTTCAACCTCTTTTCATTAGAACTTTACCAGAGGGCAAGCATAGAACGGCCTTCCTGGGTTTTTTGAAGTATTGGATTTTCTAACAACGCAAATTCTAGGACACCAACATTCAAGCACTCTCACAACACCATTAAGCTTGAAGCTCTACTTTCATAACTGTTTTTTCCCATATTCCCACCCCCATCATTTCAAATTCAATTTCAATAGTTTTGCTTCAAGAAATTTTGAGGATTTTGGCTTTCAGATTTAATACCAAAAAATTAGGGTTTGAAGTTTTTTGAATTGGAGAAGAACTGGACCACTTATTATTGGAGGGAATTTTGGTGATTTTAGAGTGTAGATTGCAGATTGTGTGATTAGGGTTCCAATTTTATACAATTGGGGAAGAAAGAGCCGTTGGGGAAGAAAGCCAAAACATTTTATGGAAAATCAATCAATTTAGTCATTTGAAATGTTTGTTATTTTCGGCCAAATTAGTCCCTGCCTATGTGGCGTCTGACATGTGAGAGGTTAACGGCTACGTCAACCCCGTTAACGCTCCGTTTGAACAGAAGGACTAACTTGATTGGCATTTAACAAATTCAGAGATTAAATTGATATTTTGCATAATTGAGGGACGAATTTGGCCAACCCGTAAAAATTCAAGGATGGAGTTGATGATTCACTCGTCGTTTAAACGAGCGGTGTGATTAAACACGTATTTAGTTTTAATTAGCAAAATAGTAAAAACATACCTATGGCACTGTGGTAAATCTTGTCCATTAAAATGTCTACCAACTTTGTACCAAAAAGAAAATCTATCAACAAATGATAAGCCATCCACCTGTTGCAGTTGATTTATATATTATTGGAATTAAGAGCCTATTATAAACAACAAATAGAATGTTTAACGTGAGATTTAAGACAAGTTAAAGAAAACGCTGTACCTTTAATCTAAAAGGTACATTTAAAGTTTATTGGATATGTATCTAATCATCCAATTATGCAATGTCATGACTTTTTTTTTTATTAATTTATGGATAAGTTAAATCATATTTTGAATGAATTTTGCTTAAGAGTTCTAATATCCAACCAAACTCAAGAGTATCTAAAAACTCTCCTTAATTAAAATAACAAAAAGATAAATATGTAACTCGTATTTAACTAGCAACAATTAATTAACCGTCAAATTCGTAAATATAAATATGGAGTAAATAGACAATTACCCTCCTGAAATTGTAAGTTTCGTCAATTACTTCCTGAAATTAAAAAAACTCCAATTACCCCCTTGAAATTGCACAACGTTAATCAATTTACCCCCTCCGTCAAATTCTTCTGTTAGTCAACATGACGTTTTGCAAATACCTCCTGAAGTTTTGCACTTATGTGCAAAATGCTCCCCGAACTTAAAAATTTATAAAAAAAATTTCTTAACCTTAACTCAAAAGATATTAAAGACAACTCATTAACAATTAACTTAGAGTATACTCTACCGATGGACCTTAGAATTTTCAGTTTTATAAGATTTGTACACTTTCTCTTGAAGTGAGAATAGCTATTTTGTTTTTATTTCAAAATAATTGAGTTATGAACAATTAATTTCAAAACAAAAAATTGTTTTATTTGAAACTAAATAACATCAACAAATGAATTCAAAGTTTGATATGATCAATTTTTTTTTATAAGATATATTATTAAAAAGAATGGATAAAATATGTCCAAAATATCAATAAAAATAGTTCTGTCATGCATAAGGATATATAAGTGTCTATCATACAAAAGAAGAATATGTAAACCAATATGCTTTCATGATTTATTTTACATTTACATGATAATAAAAGTAAACTTGAAAGAGAACTTACAACTAGCATTGACTAAACTTTGAATCTATTCATAAAGAAAAAAAACAGAACTATTTTTATTGATTTTTGCATATAAATCCATGGATGGATTATAGTAGTATTGATATTTCTTCATCTCCCCATCCACATTTGTCAAGGATAAGAAGAAAAAAAAATAATTTTCAAGTTCGGGGGCCATTTTGCACATAAGTGCAAAACTTCAGGGGGTATTTGCAAAACGTCATGTTGACTAACAGAAAATTTGACGGAGGGGGTAAATTGATTAAAGTTGTGCAATTTCAAGGGATAGTTGAAGTTTTGTTAATTTCAAGGGAGGTAATTGACGAAACTTACAATGAATAATTGCCTATTTACTCTATAAATATGTCACAAGTTTTCATTCCTGACCAACTTTTGGTAATTTTAATAAACAATCCACTCTTCTAAGTAACGATCCACCCATTTGATCGCAACAGAAATCAGTTTAACTACTCCCTACGTTACTAATTATAAGAACTCTTTGATAAGTTGAGATCCTGAAACCAAAATTGAAAAAATGGCCTAAGTTGACGAAATGAAATGGCTAATTTTATAACGGATACTCACATATATATGGCAGGCTGTGTTGTGCAGTGGATAAACTAAATAAGTTGTTGATTTTTGTTTTGTTTTGTTACAACGGAATTTGTTTGTTTGTTAATAATAATAGCCTACTTTTTCATATTCACTTTTTGGGGAGATAATTGTAATTTAATTTAAAAGATTGACTATCACTGCTACGTAGCTATAAAAGAGGATTTGAATCTTTTCCTTACATTAAATAGTATTTCTTTCTTGATGTCAAACAAAAAGGATCTCGTCCAAAAGACAACAAATAAGGCATTGCTTCCTAGAGGAATGCTAGCAACACTCACTCTTTTATTGGTTTAAATTATTGTGAGTGTACACTTTGGAAATAGGGCCCACACAAAATGATGGGACATGCATGAATTTCATCCAATAAAAGAGTGAGTGTTAGAGAGAGTGTTTAAAAAGAGTGTTGCTAGCAATTCTATTGCTTCCTGTTATAGAGATATTTGGTCTCTTGAGAAGACGAGACATGCAGAGAAATATTGATTTTGTTTTTTAAAAGTACCAAAGTATCTTGTACCAAGAAAAAAAGCACTAAAGTATCTCTAATTAAAAAAAACTTCAATCAAAATGATTTTAATTTGATTTCATTTAATTATTATAATTTAATTATTACATTTAATTAATTAAATTAATTCACAAAGAAAATATGATGTTATGCCAGTACTTCATGTCAACGTGTCTCTCTCTCACTCACTCGGGATATAGCCACTTCTTCTCACTTTCAAACCTTTCTATTGAAGAATAAAGTGATAGAAGAAGAAAATAAAACAGAAAACACACACAGTTTAAAAAACTTGTAGTGCAAGCTATCTTGCAAAACTGTTAACGCTAAACATAATTAAATGGACAACTCAACAAGTCGGTTATAATAGTTTAATGAGTTAGTTAGAAACATGTTGAGTTATTTTTTGTTGAACATTTTATCCAATAATTTTTTTATGTTTTTCCTTTTTAATTTAATTTAATTATGTTTTTAGTTTTTAAAAGAATGTTTATTAAAAAAAATGTCAGATGGACATAAAAAGAAACAAAAACAAACCAACATAGCATTCTAAATAGAATAAAGATTGGTAGACACCCTAATGTGTATACCCAGTTACTCAAATATATGGTATGTATGACCACATTTTTTTCAGTTGCGTGACCACTATTTAGAAACTGAAAAATGTGGTCACACAACTAAAATGCGTGTGACCACTATTTTTTCCACCTAATTAACCAAATAAATTATGGAAAAATAGTGGTCATGCAACTAAAAAAATGTGGTCACACAGACCGTATATTTGATTAACTGAAATTTTTCAGAGTGGTATAAAGAGATGTACACGTTAAAGGGTGCCTACCTATTCCAAATATGTGTGTTTGTATAATTAGATGTAATGAGAAACTAAAATTTGGAGAATCATAAATTTACCCCTTAAAATTGAGAAGGTAAAAGTTTAAGAAATTGTAAATATTCAATGTTTATTGTTTAGTTTAGTAGATAAGATGAAAACAAGGAATCCACGTGGACATTGGTTAGACGGAAATAAAGCCCAAAACAAAAAGAAACATGAAACTTGCAAAGGAATTAGATTAAACGACGTCGTGCCACTTGATTTTCATTTCATGAAGAAAAAAACAAAAGCGAGACTCAGCATAGTACAAATTTTAATTCTATTATTGTTTGTTAAGAAAGAAAGAATAACCATTACACACACACACACACACTTTTCTTCCCACATTCAACAAATCATTTTCTCTCTCTTTCTATCTCAGCACAAATATACCATTCTGTCTCTCAACAAGTTGTTGAGTGAGTGTATGAGTGTACCAACACAAATTTCTTTTTCACCATTTGTTACGCATTTTCAAGTTTCTACTAAGTTCAGTGTTCTATAGACTCAAAACCTCTTCAGATTCTGGACACAATGATCGGTTCAACTTCAATTTCAATGAAGAAGAAGAAGAGTACTATCAACCAAAGTGATGGAAACTTCATCAACACCATTTTTAATTGGTCTCTCCCTGATATTCTCAACAAAGATCTTTACAAGCAAAAGGTTTCAACTCTATTCTGTTACTTTATCACATTATCTTTCTTTTATTTATTTTGCCATTACATTTTAATCGATTATTTTATTTTATTTTAGGTTGATTCTATCGATTTATCGTTCGATTCTGCGGGAAAATATTTTCAGTCATTTGTGCATCCGTTATTGAATGAAACTCGAACTCAACTCTGTTCTTGTATGGAAGTTCTGTCAACTTCACCTTATGCTAAGGTGGTTTCACTTGAACGTTTGAAGTCACCTTCATTTGGTAGGAGTCTCTATGAGGTTAAAACTGATAACTGGAAAAACAGGTCACCAGGTCATGGAAAAGAGTTATACAAAACATCGCCTAGTGATCTTTTTATTTTGGCTGATTTTAAACCTGAAACTGTTAATGATCTGCAAAGGGATGGGAGCATATGGAGTTTTGCGTTGTCGGCTCAGGTTCTCAATGAGGAGAATGATAATGTTACCAAACTTAAGTCTAATTTTAAATTCATTGCTTCTAAAGACATTGACATTGATGGAATGGGGCAAAAATCTTTGTTTATTATATTCTGACGAATATAACCCCTATTAGAAGAATATGGATCTCATTGCATATGGATGGAAATTCAAAGCTCATTCAGAAGATTTTATGTGCTAGTGATGCGGTAAGAGAGTTTCTTTTTATGTTAAAGATTCGATTAAATATTGTTTCAAAGTCTATAAGTATGATAATAGCTGTTCCCATCAAATAATTGTAGTGTTTACTAGTATTATACCTTAATATAACCACTGTCATAAAGTTCATGTTGTTTTGGTATTCACCATTAATTGTTATAGTTATAACACTATTGTAGAAAGAAAGTGTATGTAGTTGGAAATAAACTTGCGGTGAATGACATTTTCTACTTTGCTGTTACTGAGTTTGTGGCTATTTCCAAGTGAACATAACAATGCGCTTTTTCCCCATAAGTTATATCTAACATGAAAAAGTAAAGCTAGCATATATAGAGTAAGGTAGAGGTTTCACACCTTTTCAATTTGTATATCA